>Ga0073934_10000167_pt1 | contig 196339 bp, 171 predicted proteins | sample LarsenN4metaG_FD_76834 | JGI IMG/M metagenome (GOLD analysis project Ga0073934, IMG submission 76834) | Hot spring sediment bacterial and archeal communities from British Columbia, Canada, to study Microbial Dark Matter (Phase II) - Larsen... ... | reverse complement strand
GCCAGATGCCAGATAGATGAGCGAGGCTGCCGCGCCACCCATTTGCCCCTCACCTGGCCATCTCGCTCTGATGGTCGAAGATGCCGAGGGCTGCGTGGCCGTAGAGGCGGTCACACCCAGAGAAATCAGGTTGATCAGCAGCGTCACGACCATAAATCGGGTAGGATGTGCCGTCATACAGTGCATATCCCCGCCTGGTGCCAGATCGATTTACGTTCGGCGCACCATCTTCGCTTTCGATATTCCATACACTCCCAACGCAGCGGGTTAAGAAAAGATGAAACCAAGGTTAACAAATTGTTGACAAGTCTATGTGCTTATAATATACTCGAACTGACTTAAGCTCTATCCGGGCGATTACATCACGGTTGGAGGGGAGTGAGTGGCCCATTCGGGTTGCCCTGCTCCTGCCATGGCAGGGGTAGAGCGCGGAATGAATACAATTTTATTCGGGGATACATTCTCGCAGTCAAGAGTACCTTTCCTGGTGCGCCTGATGAACTGGTTACCCGAGACGGAGTCCAGTTGCCCCACGGCCATAAACCGATTTAATTCTATCTCATTCCCTCAGATTCGCTATCCCATAACCGGTGCGCCTGGCGCAACTATCCAGGTGCACCGGTTATCGCTTATTCCTCGTTGAATTAAGGAGGTGACAAGTTAAATCATATCCCTCATGGCCCATCCTAATGGGCTGCTTCCAGTTCAACGGGGGCCTCGGCGCAACCTTGTCAACTGCCGGTCCTCTCCCCTCCAATATGACGATTCGATCAAGGAGCACATTTCAAAATGAGAAAGCTTTTTCTTTCCTTACTTATCTCCTCCCTTCTCGTTTCTTCTGCCCTGGCGGCAGGGGAGACACCTCCGACCCCGCAGGATATTCCTGCGAGCGGTCAGAAAGAGGCGTCAGACGAGACTGCCATCGATCTGGCTAAGTTGCCGTTGCCCGAGGGAGAAACAGCCCCCTTCGCAATGCCGTTGGATAACCACAAGCGGGAATTGAGCGCCCGCTGGGTTGCCTCTCTGACCAAGGTTCAGCGGATGAAAATCCAGCATCTGCTAGACCAGGTCGAGTCGTCTGCCCTGGAAGCCATGGCGCAAGAGTTCGCTCAGGCGCGGCTGGATGGAGTCACGCCTGCCCTGGAAGGGGAGAATGTGGGTCGAATGCAGGCCGAGATGGCGAACTGGCAGTCCGCTGTCGACTTTGGGCTGGCCGGCATTCTGACGGCCGAACAATACCAGCTTTATCGGGAATCGCTGTTGCCTGCCCCGCAGTTTGACCTGCCGGCTGCTCCCGCCTCCCAAAATGACTGTTATTACGCCTATTATTATCTTTATCAATATGCATTGACCTACGCTTATTACTTTTATCTTTATTCGTATTACACCAACGCCTATACCTATGAGCCGTACGCACCGGTATTGGTTGACCTTGCCTACAACACTTATTTATATGCCTATTACGGCTACTACTACAGCTATTACGCTTACCTTTACTACTTCAACGCCACCTTCAGCTACTACGCCTATTACTTCACCCGGCACGCGGAAGGCTTTGCTGATTATGGTGTGAAGCTCGCCAACGTTCTCTACAGTTGGGTGAGTGGGAACACCTATGCCTACTATGCCACCATCTACGCCGATTATGCCTACGACTACATCACCCTGGCGGATGACTACGCTAATGCCTGCAACACCACCGGTTTCAACTCGCAGTTCAATGGCTCTTCAGCGGGTTGGGTAACGCACTCCGGTAGCTGGACGGTGGATAGCACCACCCTGAGGACCAATGGCCTTTTGGGCAGCTCAGCCAGTGTAAGTTATAATGCCACCTTCACCAACTTCGACTACCGTGTCCGCATGTATCGCGCCGGGTGTAACTCATGCGCCAACCGGCTGCTGGTGCGCGGCACCCCCACTCCCCTGGCCAGCGACAAATGGTGGTATAAGCAGTACGTCTTTCAATACACCCGCGACGGAAAATATTCTGTCTACAAAGAGATCAATGGCGTGCTCACCGAAATGAAAGGATGGACTACTAGCTCTGCCATCAAGCCCGGCAACGCCTGGAATAATCTGCGAGTGGTCGCCAATGGCTCTAGCCTGTATTTCTACATCAACGGAAGCCTGGTGTGGTCGGGCACAGATACCTCGCTAACCTCGGGCCGGGTGGGGATCGGCATGTTCCGCAGTGCAAACTCCACCGGTGATCTGCTCAGGGTGGATTGGGCTACATTGACCACCGGCAGTGCCGCCCTGCAGGCGCTCCCTGCCCCCGATTCAGGCACAACCGAACCCGTAGCCCCCGGCAATAAGGACCAGACGTTCGAGACGCCGGCTGCAGAGACCGAACCCGGCGGCAGCGGTGGAAGCCTGTTTGGCTTTTCCTTGTACCTGCCGGCGATCAGCATGGGCAATAGCGCCCAACCGGTGCCGGCGGAGCCCCCGGCGCTGGGTATCGCGGGCGATAATCAGCCCGGCCACGAGCCGCCAGCCGGCCTGTCCTTCGACCCCATCGATCCGCCCGTGCCGGAGGAAATGAAGGACGCCGGTTTTGCCATGTCTTTGAACGAGGATAAGGCACTGCTGGCTTCTGCCTGGATTCGATCTCTGAGCCTTGCGCAGAAGGCTGGCCTCCAGGAATTGCTCAGGCAGTCGTCCTCTCCGGAGCTCGAGGCAGCCATGGCTGTATTGGGACGCGCCGCCCGCTCGAATGAGATGCTTACGGCTGACCCACGGGCCCTGGAAAGCGCGCTTGCCGAAGTCCACCGCTGGCAAGCCGGGCTCTCAGCCGGCCTGGCAGGATTGCTGACCCCTGAGCAGTATCGGCTGTACCAGGAGTCGTTGCTCCCAGCACCCGAGAGCTGGCAAATGGCACCGGTATCGCAGAACGACTGCTACCTGGCTTACTATTACTTGTATAACTACGCTAACGCCTACGCCTACGCGTACTACCTGTACGCCTATTACACCTATGGCAGCAGCAGTGACCCGTATGTGTACGACAATTACCTGTTTGCCTACTACTCCTATACCTACATCTATTACGCCTATACCTATAACTATTACGCCTATACCAACTACACCAACTCCACCTACCGCTACTATGCCTATTACTACTCCCGCCATGCGGAAGGATTCGCATATTATGGCTACCAGTTCGCTTGGTTGACGGACGGCTGGGTAACTACGACCAACTCTCACTACACCTACCTGTATGGCTCCTATACCTACACCTACGTTACCTATGCCGATAACTACGCCTGGGATTGCTACAACCTGACCACTTCCACCCAGAAGACCCTCAATCTCCCTACCGTCCAGCAAGAGCAGACCAACTGGTGTTGGGCTGGTACGGCCCAGGCCATCCTGAGCTTCCATAGCGTCTCAGAAACTCAGTGCAACATGGCGAACTACGTGTTCAGCCTGACCACTTGCTGCACGAATCCGACATCAACAAGCTGCAATCAGGGCACTTACAACAGCCAACAATCCAGCCTGTACAGCCATTTCGGATTCACCAATACCGCCATCAACACCTATCTAAGCTTCCAGCAGGTGCAATCGGAGATCAACGCCAATCGCCCGTTCAAGTTTGGCTGGAGCTGGACCAGCGGCGGTGGGCACGCCATGGCGGTGCGTGGCTATGATTCGACCAACAGCTACGTCTACTACATGGACCCATGGACAGGCGAGTATAAGACGATCACCTACAGCGCGGCGGTCTCCGCCAGCGACCATACCTGGAGCAGTACTATCTATAACATTCACCAGTGAGTGAAATCGACGCGCTTACGAACACGTCCGTTACAAACAAATGCGCGATTCGAGGGCGTGCTACAGGCTGCTCGTGATGAAGAACCAAGGAGCAAATGATGTCCAGATCCACTGTTTCGAAATTCGTGTACGTTATCCTGATCTTACTGATGGCTTTGAATATGACTATCGTAGTCCAAGCCGCCGATGAAGTGCCGCCCGATATATTGCAGGTGGCCCAGGACGGACTGGCCCGCTTCCTGAATACCATCCCTCCTGAGGAATTGGCCCGCATGGGTCTGACCAGCACACAGGACATCCGGTCGGCGGTCCTGGGGGATGGCTACCATCAGTTCACCCTCACCCCGGATGCCCTGGCCGCCTACCAACCGGGCGAGGCGCTCGACTCCATCCTCACTCCTACGGACACCTGGGTATTCCTGGTGACGGTGGATGGCCAGGCGCGCACCATGCTCACGGTGACCAAGGTGAACGGTCGCTGGGAGGCGGCGGAAATCGGTGGGCTGTTCCTGCCCGCAGCCCTACAGAAGGGCGAAGGGAGTCTGGCCGCGACCCTGCTGGAGACAGGCATTCAATCGGAGGTGGCGACAACCCGCTACGTGCGCATCTTCCAGGCCTACGCTGACTTCCTGTATGTTCAGACCAAAGACCACGCTGAATATCTGTTGCCTTTGTTTCCGGACCCGGCGCGGCTGAGTCTGCAGCCTGATAAACCGGCGGTTCCGGAGCAGGTGCTGCCTCAGCTCAATACCTATGTGAAACAGATGCTGAACACCGAAGGGGGCATGACGGGAGAGGTGGAGAGCGGAGAGGCGGCCACCTCTTCGCAATCTGCTGCCGAGGCGTCCACTCAAAGGCAGGCGGCCTCAACGCTTCCGTTATTGCTGGCGTTGGCGGCAGGCCTGGTCTTGATAGGCGTGGGCAGCTTTACCCTGGTGCGGCGGGCGAGACAGAAAGCTATCTAGGGAATGTAGCCGATTACGCCTTATTCCAGTTACCTGGATTTAGATCCATCATGGCCCATCCTGTACATGGGGTGGGCCATGTAGGTTAATGAGCAGCCTTTATGGCTATTGACTCGGGTTCTCGAATGCTATAAAGTAGCTATATCGCGTATACAGGCAGGAGTATTTCTTGATGCTGTACCCCTTGGCAATCTTTTATTGGATAGGTGCTGCAAGCTCCCTGATAGTCTTTGCAGGTTTCGCCATCGTGTCGTTGCTGGAGGGCGAGCCGCGCGCGACCCGCGTCTCAGCCCTGGCAGCCCTGGCAGGCACAATGCTGTTTGCTTTGGCGGCGCAACTTCCCCAATCTGCGCAGATCGGCATATTTTTTGGCACCGTCATGCTGGCGCTGACTGGCTTGATTGCCTTCTTGATCCCGGTGGGGGAGGTCGATCTGACTCGCGATGCCCCTTCGAAAAGGATGGACGAACGCAATATCGTGTTCGCCCGATACAATCTTGTACCCGGCAGCCCTGAGCATCGGGCTTATTACTCCAGATGGCCCGAGGACAAAGCCAAGGATGACCTCACGCGCTCCAAGCCTGGCCTGCTGTCATTGCGCGCCACACACGCAGATGGGTTGCTCTTCTCCGCTTCCCAGGGCAGCTTCTCCGTAACGGGCGCCCTGCGTGGCCTGGTCGATGGCCCTGTCTCGAAGGAGAAGATCGAGCTTTCTCCTGCAAAGATGACTGACTTTGTAAAGAGCCTGTCAAGATATTATGGAGCCTTGGAGGTCGGTGTTACGAAATTGCAGCCATATCATGTTTATTCGCACGTCGGCCGCGGGCCCTATAGCTATGGTGAACCCATCACGCTTTACCACAGGTATGCAATTGCCATTACCGTGGAGATGGACCATAAGATGGTGGGCGCCGGTCCTGCCGCTGCCACGGTCGTCGAATCGGCTCACCAGTACGTGGAGGCCGCTCGGGCAGCCGTTCAAGTGGCCGAAGCTATCCGGGGTTGGGGTTACGCAGCGCGTGCTCACATCGATGGCGACTACCGCGTGATCTGCCCATTAGTCGCCCGGGACGCCGGCCTGGGTGAGATTGGTCGCATGGGGATCTTGATCACCCCGCGCCACGGACCGCGCGTGCGCCTGGCAGTGGTCACCACGGAGTTGGAGCTGATCCCTGATCGCCGAAAGAAAGACGCCAGTGTGATCGATTTTTGCACGATTTGCGAGAAGTGTGCTGATAATTGCCCGGTGAGGGCCATTCCATTCGGGGAGCGAGGCGAGATCGACGGCACCCTGCGCTGGCGGATCAACCCCGATACCTGCTTCAGGTATTGGAACGTTGTCGGCACCGATTGCGGGCGCTGCCTGAGCGTATGTCCTTACTCCCACCCCAACTCCGGCTTTCACAACCTGGTGCGCTGGGGCAGCGCCCGATCAGGCGGCTTTCGCCGCCTGGCCCTGTGGCTCGACGACCTGTTTTATGGAAAGAGGCCTGCCCCGCGCCGCCCTCCTGCCTGGACGAGCCCGGGCGGGTCTGTTAAGTAAGTGTGGGGTTATCCACCCTTAAAATAATTTTAAGCTACTTGACTTTTTGTTGAAACGCTATACAATATATATTGTATATACCCGTATTTTATAAACCTAATTTGATATATTTTATCAGAATATATTCACTGGCCTATCATTTCCTCGGTTGAATCGCCGCCGTGGAGAACTGTCTCCCTTTGTTGGTTATCCAAAATACAACCATGTTGATTTCCTGCTAAGTCTGCATCATCAAGGATCACGCTCAAACCCTTCCATCTTATTCCCAGCTTGTGCCGGGGAGGGCTATGGCAAAAGAAAAGGAAATAATGCAGCCGGACCAGGGAGCCTCCGACGAAAGCCAGTCTGAGGCGGGGAAATGTCTTCATCCTACCCTGGAGGGCATCCGTCAGATCATGCCTGGATTAGTCCGCACATTGGGAGCAGACTGCGAATTGGTGCTGCACGACTTCAAAGATGTCAGTCACTCGCTGGTCGCGATTGAAGGCCTGGTAACCGGTCGGTCGGTCGGCAGCCCACTAACCGACATGATTCTCAAGGTGATCCGCCGCGAGAAAGATCCCCAGGATCTGCTTAATTACCAGAGCCATACGATCGACGGCCGGCCGATGCGCTCGTCCACCCTTTTCATCCGTGATAGCGGTGGCAAGCTGATTGGCTGTCTGTGCGTCAATCGAGATCTCAGCAAATGGGTCGTGGTGCGCGAACTTTTGAACGACTTTTATGAGACGCGACCACTTGGCAGCCAAATCCCCCCGGATACCCATGAAACCTTTGTCCAGGATGTCGAGGAATTATTGATGGGGACGATCAACGAAGTGATCAGTCTGGGCCAGAAACCGGTCAAGGACATGGAAAAGGCCGACAAAATCCGGGTGGTGCGAGAGCTGGACGCCCGCGGCATGTTTCTTATCCGCGGTGCGGTGGAAACGGTAGCCAAAGTGCTTCGGGTTACGCGTTACACCATCTACAACTACCTCGACGAAGGCCGCCGCCAGGAATTGGAGGCTTCACCCGGCGGCGCCAATCATGCTGGCTGAGCCAGGAAAGGAGGCCGTACTGAGACGATATCCAATGCCAAGGTTCCAATATTTTACGTGATCCATCTCATCATTCCTGCCTGTCATTCTATGGAGGAACTCAGCATGAAAAGCCGTGACTTGGCACTGACCGCAATCCTGCTTGCCATCGGGGCCGTGCTCTACGCCTTTACCCCGAATATCGGCATCATCACCCCGGACACGGTGGTGACTTTCGCCGCGCTGGCAATCCTGCTCATCACCCCCCGGCCGCTCACCGGCCTAGGGATTGGCATCGTCGCCGGCGTGTTGGGGATGTTCTTCTCCAAGTCATCTATCGCCTGGTTCAATATTCCTGCACACGCCATCGGCGCCTGGGCCACCGCGCTGGTCGCCTTGAACGTGGGCGGCCTGATGACCGGCGCCATATCCTGGAAACCTGCCCTGGGCGCCCTGGCATATGGCGTGGTCAGCGGTGGCCTGTTCATCACCGGAATGCTGGTGGCGGGCATTTTCCCCTTCCAGGTCTACATCACAGCCGGGTGGCTGCAGGTCTTGTTATCCACCCTGTCCAGTATCGTGATCTGCATGATATTGTACCCACCTGCAAAGAAGCTGTACGAACGTTCCGGCTGATCTTTCTCACGCAACCTGGTTGCCGGCTCCCGGCTATTTCGATCGTAGATCTGGGAGCCGGCCAACCTGACGCCAATGCTTTCCAATGCAAGGGTGAATTATGAGCAAGATTATACAGGTTGAAAACGTCAGCTTTCGATACAAACACGGCGCGCAACTAGCGCTGAAAGATGTCAGCTTCAGCGTTCGAGCCGGAGAATTTATTGGCATCACCGGCCCGGCAGGTGCCGGCAAGACCACGTTGCTCAGTTGTATAAACGGCATTATCCCTCATTATTACGGCGGTGAATACCAGGGCAGGGTGCTGGTGGATGGCCTGGAGGTGGCACAGAGTAACTTCCGCGAGCTGGCAGGCCACGTGGGCACCGTATTCGAAGACCCAGATTTCCAGATGGTCTCAATTTCCGTGGAAGAAGAGGTAGCCTTCGGGCCCGAGAACCTGGGCATCCCTTCGGAAGAAATCGAGCGGCGCATACAGCTCGCCCTGGAGAAGACTCGCATCAGCCAGCTACGGGAGCGGGCCATCAGCACGCTCTCCGGCGGACAGAAGCAGCGCGTGGCCATCTCCGCAATGCTCAGCATGCTCCCCAAGGTAATCCTGCTGGATGACCCAACCTCTGAATTAGACCCCATCGGCACCCACGAGGTGTTCACCGCCCTCGTAGAGCTGAACAGGCAGGCCGGCATCACGGTCATCGTTGTTTCACAAAACATCGAGCGTCTGGTCGAAAACGCCAACCGCATATTGCTGCTCTCCGAGGGCGAGCTGGTGCTGAGCGGCACTCCCAGGGAGATCTGTCTTCAGAAGCAGGTGCTGGAATCGGCTGGTGTACGTGTCCCCCAGGTGGTGGAATATACCCTGGCGCTCTATTCGCGCTTGGGCTACCCGCTGGTCATGGACGACCTGCCTCTCACGGTTGACCAGGCTGTCCCTGTGCTGCGCAAGATTTTCAGCCAGGCAGGTGTTCCATGATGGACGCGATCGTCGAAGTCATCGATTTGCACCACCGCTATCCGACCGGCACGCATGCCCTGCGCGGCGTCTCCATGGAGATCTACCCCGGGGAGTTCGTCGCAATCATCGGCCAGAACGGCTCCGGCAAGACGACCTTTGTCAAACACCTGAATGGATTGTTACGTGCCACCAGCGGAGTGGTACGCGTCAATGGGCTGGATGTGAACCGGCACAAGGTCTCGGAAATGGCCCGCCACGTGGGCTATTGTTTCCAAAATCCCGATCACCAGATATTCTGTGAAACGGTATATGACGAAGTCGCCTATGGGCCGCGCAACCTGAAGCTGACACAGGCGGAGATCGAGGCCCGCGTGGACGAAGCTTTAGCAGCGGTGGGCATGCTGGAACTGAAGGAAAGCCATCCACGCTACCTGAGCAAGGGGCAGCGCCAGCGGGTAGCGGTGGCCTCGGTGCTCTCCATGCACCCCACCGTGCTGATCATCGATGAGCCGACCACCGGGCAGGACTACCGGGATGGCCTGGAAATGCTCAACTTGATTTTGCAGCTCAATCAGTCGGGCCACACCATCCTGTTCATCTCCCACGACATGCCCATGGTTGCCCGCTTCGCTCAGCGGGTCATCGTATTTCGGGAGGGTGAGGTATTGCTGGATGGATCCACGCGCCAGGTTTTCAAAGAGGTCGAAAAACTGCGCACCACCTTCCTGATGCCGCCCCAAATCACCACCCTGGCGCATGAGTTTCGCCACCTGTTCCCTGAGACGATGCTTTCCGTGCCAGAGATGCTCGAGAAGACGCTGCAACTGCTGGACAATGCTCCCGTGAAGGGCCATTGATAGCGAGGCAAACCGGAGATGATGGAATATATCGCCCGCAATTCTCTGATCCACCGGCTACACCCGCTGACCAAGCTGGCCTGGGCCGTAACGATCATGCTGCTTTCATTGATGTTCAACAACCCCTGGTATTTGGCCGTCATCATCCTCAGCGTGGTCATCGTCGGCTTTATCGGCAAGGTGGGCAAAGAGACCCTAGTGTATCTCTCCGCCCTGACCGTCGTGGCCGCCTTCGTCTTCGTTTTTCAGATCCTGTTCCGACCGGGGGGCAGACTGCTCTTCACCGTTTTCCCGGCCTCCTGGCCGGTGGTGGGTGGATGGCTGCCCGTCACCCAGGAGGGCCTGAATTATGGCTTTGCCATGAGCCTGCGGATGATCGGCCTGGTCAGCGTCCTGCCGGTTATTTTGACGACTACCCAGCCGCGCGATATTGTCATGGCGCTTGTCGATACCCTGCATGTTCCTTACGATTATGCCTTCATGTTCACCACCGCCCTGCGCTTTATGCCGATCATCCTCTCCGAGGTGAACACCATCTCGCAGGCGCAACGTTCACGGGCGTATGCCGTGGAGGGATGGAATCCGGTCCGAAAATTGCAGGCTTTCGCCCCTATTGCCATGCCTATCGTCTTCATTGCCATCGAGAAAGCCGACCGGCTGGGCCTGTGTATGGAGCTGCGCGGCTATGGTTCCAAGAATCGCACGTACCTGCGCATGTTGCGCCTGGGCTATCTCGACCTGGCAGCGTTCATATTGATGGTTGCTATGCTCGTCCTTTCGACCATTGCAATTTTTCAAGATTATGGCCGCATAGACCTGATTGGCTCGTGAGCAGAGTGCCCGATCGACGTTTTCAGCAGAGGAGATTTCACCCATGAATGCCTTCCCAGAAGCGGAGCCTTACCGAATCAAAGTAGTGGAGCCTATCAAAGTTACGACTCGCGAGCAGCGTGAGCAAATTCTGAAAAAAGCCCACTACAATCTTTTCAGCGTCCCGGCGGAGGACGTATACATTGACCTGCTTACCGACAGCGGCACCTCGGCCATGAGCCAGAACCAGTGGGCAGGGATCATGCTGGGCGACGAATCCTACGCCGGCTGCCGCAACTGGTTCCACCTGGAAGACACCATCAAGGACCTCACCGGCTATAAGTACGTCGTGCCTACCCACCAGGGCAGGCCAGCCGAGAATATCCTCACCCTGATGCACATCCGCCCGGGGATGTCTGCGATCTCGAACATGTTTTTCGACAGCACGCATGCTCACGTGGAGACCAAGGGCGGCCTGCCCTGCGAAGTGATCATCAATGAGGGCCTACAGCCGGAGGTAGAACATCCCTTCAAGGGCAACGTGGACATCGACAGGCTGGAAGAGGCCATCCAGCGCATTGGCCCGCACCAGATCGCCCTGGTGCTGGTGACGGTCACCTGCAACAACAATGGAGGCCAGCCGGTATCCATGGCCAACCTGCGCTCCATCCGGCAGGTGGTCGATCGCTATGACCTGCCATTCTACCTGGATGCAGCCCGCTTTGCCGAGAACGCCTTCTTCATCAAGCTGCGCGAGCCGGGCTATGAGGACAAGAGCCTCAAGGAGATCGCCCGCGAGATGTTCTCCTATGCGGATGGCTGCACCATGAGCTCCAAGAAGGATGGCCTGGTGAACATCGGTGGTTTTTTGGCGCTCAACGACGAGAAGAAATACCGCCTGGCGCAGCAATACCTCATTCTTATGGAGGGCTTTGTGACCTACGGCGGGATGGCCGGTCGCGACCTTGAAGCCCTGGCGATCGGCTTGAAAGAAGTGCTGGACGAAGCCTACATGGCCAACCGCATTCGCCAGGTGCATTTCTTGGGCAACCGCCTGTTGGAGGCCGGCGTGCCGGTGGTCAGGCCGTTGGGCGGGCATTGTGTCATGCTGGATATGAAGCGATTCCTGCCGCACATCCCCCAGGACGAGTTCCCTTGCGAGGCCTTCAATGCTGCCCTATACCTGGACTCGGGCACGCGCACCATCGGCCTTGGGCAACTGGCCTTCGGCGGCGTGGACAAAGAGACCGGCAAGACCATCTATTCGCCCCTGGAAGTAGTGCGAATGGCCATCCCGCGCCGGGTGTACACGGATAACCACATGAATGTGGTGGCCAACAGCGTCATCCACGTCTACGGGCAGCGTGACAAAATAAGAGGCATGCGCATCGCCTGGGCGCCCGAAGTGCTGCGCCACTTCACCGCCCACCTGGAACCAATCTAGGAGGGCAAACCCGGAGATGAGTACAACGGCACCTGATCCTCTGCGATTTCCATTATTTGGAAGATTCGAGTAATTTTTACCTGGACCATTAAAAAAGCATCGCTCCCCTGCTGGGGAGCGTACCTATTAATAGACCAGACTCGGTCAGGCTACTGGATCGATTCGGCGATCGGCAGCAGTTCCTCCAGCCCCAACGTCAGGCTGATCAAATCATACTGCACGCCATTCGTGCCCTGCCAGTGGAGCTGGTAATGCCCGTCGGGGAGCCAGCTCCCTTCGCTCCACCTGCCGGTCACGAATTGGGCCGGCTGGCCATCCACCGCCAGCTCTTGCAGGCTGCCCGTGCCCACCGGCAGTCTGGCCTCGCCGGGCAGCCCGCCGGGACCGTACCACTCGGAGAGGCTGAGCAGCTCCCCGTTTGGGCCGCCGAAGATCAGCGTCACCACCTGGGGCGGCGCAGGCAGCGCTTCGCCGGCGGAGGGCGGCTGGTCTGGAGCGGCGGGAACGGCAGGCAGCGCCGGGGTGGGCAGGACCCCCCGCAGGCTGTAACCCTCCGGCAGGTAGGCCGGCAGGCGGATGGCGAAGTCCACTCCCGCCTGGGCTGTCTCCAGAGAAACCAGCTCGCGGCCAAGGCTCGCCGTCTCACCGAGCAGACCGGTGGGGGGCGCATTCGGCAGAGCAGATGCCTGGCCCGGCTCGTTGCTACCCGGCAGATCGCCTTCTGGCAGTGGCTCAACAACCTGGTCCTTGGCGCCCGGCAAGAGCGCCCAGGGTGTATCCACCTCTGCAAAGCGGGCTGCCACTGCCTGGGCGTAAGCCCGCAGTTGAGGCAAGAACAGAATGCTGCCGTTGACGAGGAGAAGCGCCGCCAGGCCTGCAGCCAGCAACCCGAAGACAGCCAGCCGCCGGCTGGATGGCAGCCGGCTCCCACGTGCTGCCAGTCGATGAGAGCGTCCTTCGGTCAGGTGTATGTACAGGCGGTTTGTGAACTCCGGCGCTGGGCTGAAGCGCGCCTGCTGCAGCAGCCGGGCGAGCTCGAGCTCAGAGCGGAGCTGCTTATCTGTGCGATCCGAAACGCCCTCCCCCTCCGGTGAGCGCTCAATGGCGTGTATGAGTTGTTCGATTTCCTCCGGCGTGGGCTGGTTCATCTTTCAGCCTCCCGTTTGACCTTCCATGGCCTGGCGCAGGGCATGCAGCGCCCGGTAGATCAAGACCCCCACGTGGTTGCTGCGCAGGTTCATCAGGCCGGCTATTTCCTGGTTGCCCAGACCCCAACCGAATTTCATCGCCAGGGCTTCCTGTTCCCGCTCCGGCAAGCTGTGCATGGCAGACAGGACCTGGCCCATGCGCTCGGAGAGGATGGCGGCTTGTTCCGGGGTTGGGGCATCGGCGGCGATCGCTGGTTGCCTATCAAGAGAGATCGGCTCCGGCTTACGGTGCTGCGCACGCAGGTAGTTGATCACCACGCTGCGGGCAATCTGAAACAGCCAGGTGGAAAGGCTTCCTCGCTCTGCCCTGTAGGTGGGCCAGTACCTCAGGGCGCGCTCGAAAATCTCCGCGGTCAGGTCTTCTGCCGCCTGTCGGTCTGCCAGCCGGTAGCACACGTAGTTATAGACCCTGGGCAGGGCTGCGGAGTACAACGCCTCGAATACGGGGATGTCGAGTTCAGCCTCCCCCATGCGAGTCCTGCCCTTCTGAAGCGTCAGTGCAGTGTGCATCTTGAATCCGTAGACCTGCTGCCGAGATGATCGTATTGGATATCTATGAGTTTCCGAATGCTTTCATGTATATATACAACCGGGGGAGCAAATTATTACAAGCGAATGATTTCACTCCGCCAGAATCTCCTGGCACAGCGCGTATACCTGCTCGGAGATGCGCGCCCAGTTGCGATTGCGCTGGTATTCCAGATTCAGGTTTTGGCCCAGCTCCCTGGCCAGCGCCGGCTCATCCAACAGCCGCTCGATCGCCTGGGCGAGCTGGCGCGGCGCGTCGGGTTCCACCAGCAGGCCGGTCCTGCCGTGCTCCACCTGTTCTGGCAATCCCCCCACCCAGGTGGCGATCACCGGCAGGGCAAAACTGGCGGCAATCGGCAGCACGCCGGATTGGGAGCCGCTCGTGTAGGGCAGGATGAGCATGCTGGCCTCCTGGAAGATGGTGGCGATTTCGGCTTCATCGATCCAGCGGTTGATCAGCTCGACATTGGGCAACCTATCGAGCAGACTTTGGTAGGGGCGGACGTCGCCGGCGCCGACGATTCTCAGGCGTGCTTGGCGACGGCTGCTCAATTCCTGATAGGCCTGGAGCAGCACCTCCAGGCCCTTGTAGGTGCTGATGCGGCCGAAGAATAGCAGGACGGGTGCACGGCCGGTGGTCGGCGTGGCCGGCTGGGGGTAGTGCTTCCGGTAGTAGGATAGCTCACCCAGGGGCAGTACCTTGATCCGCTCCGCGCTCACGCCGCGCCTCTCCAAATCAGGGATCAATGCCTGGCTGAATACCAGGCAGCGAGCAGCCTGCCGGATGGAGTAATTCTCCAGCAGGCTGTACGCCAGTCCAGTCAGCCCAGGATGAGGGATCGGGTCGTGCACCGCCACGAGGCTGGGAACGGAGCGCAGGTGCCATTGGACGAACGGATTCCAGGTGAAGAACATGGGAAACAGCAGGATGTCAGGCTCCCAGGCGCCTATCCGACCTGACAGGCGGCGCAGCCTGGACTGGTTGATCCAGGAGCCTACCGCCCTGAGCAGGTTTCCATAGGTGGCCACGTAAAGCAGCTCGAGACCAGACTTCTGCCACAAAGCCAGTCCCTCCACGCGGGTGGAGATGACCGCCAGCACCTGCGCCTGGCGCGCCAGGTTGGTGGCCAGTTCCAGACTGATCGGGGCGCCCGCCCCGCGGCGGCCTAGATAGACCAGGGCGATCCTCATCTCGTCAGAACTTCCTGGTACAACTCGAGCAGTCGCCGCTGCATGTTTACCCAGCTAAAGCCGTTTTCAAATGCCTGGCGGGCATTCCTGCCGAGCCGCTCCCGCAGGGCGGGGTTTTCCTGCAGGTCCTTCAAGGCGTCTTCCAGGGCAGCCCTGTCCCCGTATGGTACGGCGACGCCGGCCCCGCTCTTTTCCACCAGTCGGTCCATGTTGGTGTCGCGCGCCACGATGATGGGCTTTCCCAGCATCATGGCCTCGAAGGCCTTATTGGGGCTGGCGTAGCGGTTGTTGGGGATGGCGGGATCATAGGTGGCGAACAACACATCCGCCTGATAAGCAAGCTGCAGGCCGCGCAGGTAAGGGAGGCGCCCGTGCCATTCTAAGTTGGGCGTTCCCCGGGCGAGAGCCAGCAACTGCGCCTGGTCGGGGCCGAAGCCTGCCAGGTCCAGGTGCCAATCGGGGTGCCGGCTCAGCACTTCCAGCAGCGCCGGCAGGCCGCGTTCCATCAGCAGGTTGCCGACGTAGCACAGGCGCAGGCCGGTCGAGTCGGCGGGGCGGGAGCTGGCCTCAACCAACCGGTCGAGCAGGTCCTCGGCGCAGTTGTACACCACAGCGCAACGCCGGGGGCTGGCACCGCGCACCTGCTCCCGCCGGGCGTCATCGGCCAGGATCAGGGCGTCCACCAGCCCGATGGCCCACAGGTCCAGACGGCGGATCAGGCTCACTACCCCGGCGGGCGTGGCCCGCAGCATGTCGGCGTAGAAGTCGAAGATGTCGTAGACCACTTTCTGGCCCCATAAAAATTTGCCCGTCAGGGCAGGCAGGACGGTATCGAAATCGCAGGCATGCACTACCTGGTATTTCCCCCGGCTGCGGACGAGCCAGGACAGCAGCCCTGCCTGCCAACGTAACTGGTGAAAGACGTTGCGCAGACCACGCCCGAATTGCGCCGGGATGCGCAGGCGGTTGATCAGGTAGCCATCGGCCTGCTCTTCGCGAGGATGCTCGCCGGTCATATCCCAGCCAAGCACTTCGATGGTGTATCCGGCTGCTGCCAGGGAGCGGGCGATCTTGTCTACACGGGGGTCGGGCGACAGGGGGGTGGCGCGGCAGATCAGGACGCGGGCGGGCATTGGGAGTTATGGGGTGCGGGCGGTGTAGGCCTCAGCCTGGGCGGCGCGCAATAAGGCCTGCATCTCCTCCGGCGAAAGGCATCGTGGGAATAATCGCATGTCCCGCATCTCCACCCCTCCGGCCTCGATGGACATGGTCGAGTAGGGCCGTGAATCGACCAGGCTGCCATCCTCGTTCTGTAGAAGCTCACCCATCCACATCGTAGGCCGTGTGCCGACTGCAATGCTGCTGGCCAAGGGGTGGCCGTTGTCATTCTGTGGCGTGTAGGTCTTTTCATCCACCAGGTTGCCGTCCAGGTAAAGCCGCACTACTCCTTCCGGGTATCCAGACCAGGTCATGGCGACCAGTCTCCAGGTCTCCGCAGGGAGGCTTTCTTCGTCATCGATCAGGGCGGAGGCCTCGGGGTAGTTGCTGGTGCCATAATAGGGATCGTAGGAACGGCGGTTGCCTCCGGCCCGGGCGCGGATCGCCCGCAGGGTGCGCTTGTGGGAACGGGCGTGCTCCTGGCCGAGGTAGAGCACGTAGCGGCTGTCGTCGGTGTGGAACAGGACGCAGTCAGGACCCGGTTCCGGGGTGCTGAACCGCAGCCACACCGAGACCGTCCCCTGGTCTGCGCGGAAGATGCTGGCGGCATTGTAGAGTTTGCCGCTATCGGGCAGCGCGGCGTAGCCCTGGCTGCTGTGGATGGGCTGGGCTACTTCCAGGAGCGGCGGCGCAGCGGCGAGAGGCAGGCTGCTGGCCGGCTCGATCTCCGGCCGGTCGGCCTGGATGTAGCTGGCGACCACCTCGGGCGCGGCGCCGATCGCCATCAGGCGGCCGTGGTCCAGCCACAAGGCGCGCCCGCAGAACTCTTCGATCGTCGCCATGCTGTGGGAGACGATCAGGATAGTGGTGCCTTGCTCCTGGTAAGAATTCATGCGCTCCAGGCACTTCTGCTGGAACTGGGCGTCGCCGACCGAGAGCACCTCATCCACCAGCAGGATGTCCGGTCGGATGCAGGTAGCCACCGCGAAGCCCAGCCGGGCGACCATGCCCGAGGAGTAGGTGCGCAGCGGCGCGTCGATGAAATCGCCGATCTCGGCAAAATCGATGATATCGGGCAGCAGCCTCTCGGTCTCGCGCTGGGTGCGGCCGAGCAGGGCGCTGTTCAGGAAGATGTTCTCCCGCCCGGTCAGCTCGGCCTGGAAGCCGGCGCCCAGTTCGAGCAGGGGTGCCACCCGGCCGCGCAGCCTCACCCGCCCGCGGGTGGGTACCAGCACCCGGGCGATCACCTTGAGCAGCGTGCTCTTGCCCGACCCGTTGCGACCGATCACCCCGAACACCTCCCCGCGCCGCACCTGGAACGAGATGTCCTTTAATGCCAGGAATTCTTCGTACTCCAGTCTGCGCTGCATCCAGCGGATGGCAAACTCCTTGATCCCCGAAACCCGCTCGCGCGGCACGCGAAAGAGCACCGCCACGTCTTCCAGATTGATGACGGCTTCGTCGCCTTGCCCGGACGCCAGGGGGGAGTTCTCAAACCCGGTAGGCATACTCGTTCGACCTGGCCGTGAAGATCAGGCCGCCCAGCAGAAAAGCCAGCAGGGCCGAGAGGGCGGCAAAGGCCCATTCCATGGTGCCCGGCACGACTCCTTCGAACAGCGGCCGCCGGAAGATGTTTACCAGGTGGTACATGGGGTTGATCTTGAGCAGCCAGGCCCACTGGGGAGGCAGGATCTCTGGCGGATAGATGATGGGGGTGGCGTACATCCAGATGGTCAGGATGACCTCGTAGACCGGCAGCATGTCGGCGAAATAGACGGCCACGGTGGTCAGCGCCAGGCCGATTCCCAGCGCGAAGAGGGCCATCAGCAGCACGGCCGCCGGCATCACCAGGACCGCCGGGGTGATCCTCACCCCCAGCAGGAGCGTGATGCCGAACAACGGGATGAGCGACAGCCCCAGGTTCACCAGCCCGGTGCCGGCGGCCGAGACGGCGAAGACGGATTTGGGGACGTATATGCGCTGCAGCAGCCCGCCGCTCAACAGCATGCCCTGCATGGCCCCGTTGGTGGTGCTGGAAAAGAAGCTCCACATGATCAGGCCGCTCAAAACGTACACCGGGTAGTCCTCGACCGAAAAGCGGAACACGTTCGAAAACACCACCGTCAGCACGATCATCGTCAGCAACGGATTGAGCAGCGTCCAGACCACGCCCAGCAGGGAGCGCTTGTAGCGCGTCTTGATCGAGCTGGACACGAACTGGGCCACCAGGTCGCGATATTTCACCAGCACCAGGAACTCTTCCACCAGCGGATGGCGGCGGTGAGCTGAATCGTAGATCTCGTCCACAAAGGCCACGTTTACCCTCCAGCGGGCGTGCCGACCAGGTCCTGGGAGGCGCTCAACAGCGCCTGGACGATGCGCCCGGCAGCGCGGCCATCCCCATAGGGGTTGACCGCCCGCGCCATGGCGGCGTGAGCAGACAAATCATCCAGCAGGCGGTGGGTCTCGGCCAGTATGTTGGCCTGCTCGACGCCTACCAGCTTCACCGTGCCGGCCTGCACGCCTTCAGGGCGCTCGGTCACCTGGCGCATTACCAGCACCGGCACGCCCAGCCCGGGAGCCTCTTCCTGCAGGCCTCCCGAGTCTGTCAACACCAGGGTGGAGCGCTTGATAAATTGTACCAAAGGCAGGTAATCCAGGGGCGGGAGCAGGCAGATGTTGGGCATATCCCCCAACAGCCGGTAGACTGGCTCCTGCACGTTTGGGTTCAGGTGGACAGGATAGACGATCCTCAGGCTGTCGCCGTAATCCTCGGCGATCTGCCGCAGGGCCAGGCAGATGTCTTCCAACGGCCGGCCGAAGTTCTCCCGCCGGTGGGCGGTGACCAGGACCAGGCGGCGGGGGGATGGACCGCCGGCCTCGTCCAGGCCCAGGCGTTGGAACAGGCCGGCGACCTGGGGCGTGGTGGGGTGTCGGGCGACGGCTTGCAGGGCGTCGATCACCGGGTTGCCGGTGACGGCGATCTGGCCCTCAGGGACGCCTTCCCGCAACAGGTTCTGGCGCGACCACTCGGTGGGGGCGAAGTGCAGGTCGGCTACCACGCCGGCTACCCGCCGGTTGATCTCTTCCGGGAAGGGCTGCCATTTATCCCCGGTGCGCAGTCCGGCCTCCACATGGCCAAAGCGGATGCGGTGGTAGTAGGCCAGCAAGGAGGTTGCCATCACAGTGGTGGTGTCTCCCTGGGCCAGCACCCAATCGGGGCGCAGGCCGGCCAGGATGGGGTCTAGGTGGGTGAAGATGGCGGCCGTCAGCTCCGCCAGCGACTGGTCGGGCTGCATCAGGTCCAGGTCGATGTCTGGCTGGATGTCGAACAGTCTCAGAACCTGGTCCAGCATCTGGCGGTGCTGTGCGGTGACGCAGACGTGCGATTCGATGCCTGCTGTGTGGGCCAGCGCCTGGATTACCGGCGCCATCTTGACCGCTTCGGGCCGCGTCCCGAAGACCGAGAGCACCCGCAGCGGCCTCACACCCCACACTCCCGACCGATCTCACGCAGCCGCGGGGCCAGCGTCTCAGGCTCGAAGATGCGCCGCCCATGCAGGATGTTCTGACGCTGAGCCTGGTAGCGCTGGCCGGGGAAGTCGTGCAGGATTTCCAGCATCACGGCCTGCATCTCGTCCAGCGAATCGCACAGATAGCCGATGTCGCCCATCTTCTGGGCATAATGCTCGATGAAGGGGTTGCGCAGGTAGATGCCCGGCTTGGCGAAGGACAGGGCGTCGATGAACGAGACACTGGCTGCCAGGCGATAATGCTCTGGCCGGGCGGTCCATACGGCGTAGGTCAGGCTGACTGCCCGCCTCCCGTACTCTTCCGGCGTGAGCGGCGTGTCGGATACGCCCTGCACCACTCCCCGGTAGAGCGAGCTGTCCACCGGCGTGTTCAAGAAGCCGACCAGCAGGAACTCCGAGTTCAGGCCCCGGGGCTGGATGGCGCCTGCCAGCCGGGTGAATCCTTCGAAGCCCTTGTAGCCGACCCCCATGTAGCCGAAGCGCACCCGTTCCCCAGGCTGGCGAGGCTCCAGGTGGGAGCCGGGCGGGACGCCGCTGTCCCATAAATATGGAGGGTCCAACACATTGAAGCGGGAGGCCAGTTTTGGGGAAGCAGACAGCAGGTGGCTGTAGATCGACCCACCCAGGGCGATATAGCGCAGGTGTCTCGGCTGGGGGAAGGCCAGCACCTGGCGGAAGCTGAGCATCCAGTCGAGCAGGGGCTTCAAGGGATGCTTGGTCAGCAGCAACGCCAGGATGCTATGCGGGATGATCAGGGTGGGAAGCGAGACTAGACCCAGCAGCATGGAGCGCTTGACCACGAACAGGCCCGGGTTGGTGATCGAGGCGAGGACCAGCAGCCGGGGGGACTCGCGCCGCAGCAGGTCTCGCACCTGGTTGAACCAGACCTGCTCCTGGCGATAGCCGTAGCGGGTAAAGCGGCCCCAGTGCAGGTAATCCGCCGCGGGGATGTCGATGGCCCGCCATTCGACCCGCCCCAGGCACTCCTCGGACGCCCGCCCCAGGTAGGCGCGCACCCACTCCAGGTGGCCGGCTTCGCCCAGATAATAGACCCTGGCTTCGGGGTAGGCCAGCAGCACCGTGTTCAGCAGGGCGGCGTTGAACAGGGCGTGCTCGAAGCCCCAGCATTGCGGCTCGCATACCACGATCTTCATGCCGGATAACCACCCGCCGCTTGCGGGGTTGCCTTAGGGATTCTCACACCTCGACCCACTCGTAGTCCTTGACTTCCAGAAGGCGCGTCTGCCTGCCGAGCAGCGCCTGGGGGTGATTCAGGCATTGGGCAGCCGGCACCTCGGGGAAGACCTGCTCCCCGACGCCCTCCCGGATGAAGAAGGCGTTGAATCCATAGCGGTTGCAGCCCACCAGGCGATAGCCTTTCTCCCGCCCCAGCTTCACGAAGGCCGCCAGCGAGGCGCCGGAGTAGTCGGGATGCAAGTTGAACTTGTTGAAATCCCGCCGGTAAGGGATGGTCACCGCCCGCTCAGGCCCCCAGATGTTGTGGCATTCCACCACCACCACGCGCGGCTGGATGCAGTCGATGGCCTTCCAGACCCAGTAGTCGTTGCCATCGATGTCGATGGAGAGCAGGTCGATCTCGCCCTGGAAGCGGTTGTCACGGATGAGTTGGTTGACGTTTTCCATCTCGATCCAGGCGTGCACGAAGGTGGGCGGGAACACCCATGTGTCCGGGCAGCGGGCGTAGAACTCCTGGCCGCGCAGCACGTTGGCCCGGTCGCCGTCGAAGAGCAGCGCCGTCCAGCCGTGGTTGATGATCAGGTTGGCGGTGTTGCACTCCGTCCCGTCGCCAACGCCGATTTCCACCGCTTTCTTATTCGTGGTGCCGATCAGGGAAAAGATGAACAGGATAATGCCGTCCTCTTCGTTCTGGGAGTAGGAGCGGAAGCCGACCTGGTCAAAGCCGGGCAGCGGCCGTCCGTCCCGGTGCAGCTCCCGGTATTTCAAGGCCAGCAGCACCTGGACGCCCTGGTCCACCCGGCTGATGCCGCCAGAGGTGTTGATGTGGCTGAAGTAGGGCAGAAAGATTCGGTCAAGCGCCCTGCGCAGGGCCCTTTTGAAGCGTTGCTGCATACGGATGGTCCTTAATGTGAATCCTTAGATATCCCCGCCGTGGCCCTGTTATATGCCATCAGGGTCCAGATGCTGGTCAGGTATTTGAGCTGGAACGACCTCTCGTCGCTGGGCACTAGAGGTTGCCGGAACAGGTCGGCGCCCAGGGTGAGCAGATAGCGGACCAGGCGGCGCTGGACGGCGCGGCGCAGGGATTTCTCCAGCCGACCATCCGTCCTGGCCAGGAAATCGATGTAGCCCCGGCCAAGGGACATGAGGCGGCGAGGCAGGCTGCGCAGCCTGCCGGGCGGCGCACTGGCCAGGTTGATCAGACGGCTGTCATAGCCGCAGGCGCGCAAATGGCCCTGATAGACGTCCAGCTCATCGAAATCGCCCACGTTATATTCGACGGTGAAAAACTCCTCGAAATAGGCCTGGGCCTCAGGCCGCTCGAGCAGAGTCAGGCCAAACAGGTCGTAATGCGGATCGTGGACCACGAACTCCAGGCTGTCCTTGTTGGGGATGTCCAACACCAGGATGCCGCCGGGCGCCAACAGGTCCAGGGCGTTCTTCAGGGTTTGGAGCACGTCTGGCACGTGCTCGATCACCGCCAGCAGGGTGATGACGTCGAAGCTGCCCAGCCGGACGGGCAGGCCGTCGTCCAGAATGCTGGCGTGCAGGGCGGGTTCGCCCAGGCCGTGGTCCTGGCAGTTGGCGCGAGCGAAGCCCAGCAGCAGGTCGTCGATGTCGATGCCGAGTACTTCGAACCCGGCCCTGGCAAAGGCCACCAGGCTGCCGCCGTATCCACAGCCGATATCCAGGTAGCGGCGGGCGCCGGGCGGCAGGTGGGGCGCCAGTGCCTGGTAGGTCTGCTGGCCGCGCTGGTTGGCGCTCATGGCGAAGTTGAACCACACCGGCTGGGGGGCGGGCAGGTCGAGGATCTCGTCCAGGCTGGCGAAGGGCTTTTCGTAGCCGCCCTGCCAGTAGTCCAGGAAGGCGCGGGCGAAGCTTTCGCCAACGCCATATCGTTCCCGAACCGCGGAAATTATCATCTCTTGTTCAAGGACCGTCATTCAGGTTTTCTGGCCACTACGAAGATATCATCCCCCCGGCTGGATACGTCATACTTATGCTCCAGCAGCATTTGAAACAGGCCTGTGTAATCATGATTATAGTCTACCGTGAGACAGTGAACCGTACGCCAGCGATAGATTTCAAAACCAGCCTCCTTCAACTCGTGTATGATTTCGCTCACCGTATACTCGCGCACGTGAATGTCATAAAACCAGGGTGTGCTACCTTCCAATATATTTTTTAGCTGGATAACTGAGGCTACGTTCGGCGTTGTGGCAAATAAAAATCCTCCCCTCTTCAAAGCCCTGATGCTCTCCATGAGGGCAAATTTTACACCAGATTTATAGAAGCCATTGCCTATCCCGGTCGGTTGGTCCGAGAGGTGTTCCAGTACTTCTGTGGATACGATCAGGTCAGTAGATTCCGATTCGATATCCGACCACGGGTAGCGCAGATCTCCGGAGGTATTCGACCATGTCCAGCGTAAAAAAGCATTGCGTAGGATATCGGTAACTACGCTATCTCCTCCCATTTCGAGCGCAGTTATTTTTTCATCTTTATCAGAGTAGATCTCTCTAAGCCATTTGATTGTCAAATAAATCCTGTAGCGATGGCTGATCCAGTTATCCGTCAAATCTGCCGAATGCCCACGATTTTTACATTGAGTCCTGAGCATCTTCGCCATTTGGATCAATTCGTGGGTGGGTATTTCTCGGGTATCTGAATACAATTGATCGTTAAGGATTTTGGCTCGCTCGTATATCGATTCACCTGCGCGGTTCGTATCGACCGCGTTCATTTTTTTTCGGGAAAACTGATATAGACGCTCCCTTGTTGTTCCTGGGGGAGCTATCTTTAATCTTAAATCGCGCAATATCCCACGCTTCATGAGTATTTATTCAAGATTTCCAACAATCGATCGACTCGCGCTTGCCAGGAATTCTGTTTAAGGAATCTATCCAATTCATCTCCACTGACTACTACGTGTCGAGCGCGCTCCACATTTCTAACAAATTCCTCCGGGTCTTGGGAGCGTAGGACGAATGGGATATCCTTCAACAATGGTAAATCCGGAGCAACCACCGGCTTTTTCATAGCCAGGTATTCATAGATCTTGATCGGGCTGGTAGCGAGTGTGATCTTATTAACTTTCCATGGCAGGATAGCCACGCTCGAGTGTGCCAGGTATGAAGGAAGGTCTTTTTGCGGCTTGAGTCCAGGGAAAATCAGATTTTTGAGGCTTACCGGGCATTGTCCTCGATAGTCTCCGATAACCACAACATTTGCTGAGGGATAGGCCTTGGCCACTTCAATTAGTAGAGGCCAGTCGAACCATTCTCCCCATAACGCGCCAAAGAAGATAGCGTTCCACTCAGCAGGAGGAAGGTCATCAGGCCGGGGATACGCACGGTATGGATCGAACAGGTTTAGATTTACTGCGTTGGGAAGAAGATCAACCGGGCGACCGGACATCTTTTGAAGCCTCAGGTATAAGGCCGGAGCGGTTGCCACGAGTGCACGGGAAGCATCGATGATCTCTCGTTCTCTTTCTACTGTGTACCAGCTTGACCCCAATGACGTATTCCAATCATCCAATAAATCGTAGATAGTAACAGCACCGAGTTGATTCAGACGCCGGATGATGGGCAGAAATTCATTCAACGGAAATTCGATCAGAATGCCCACTGGTTTTTGTTTAAGAAGCGCATCGTATTGATGGACAAAAGTCTCGAACGAGAAGCTTGTTAAATTGCAGGTGATCAGGTATGGGTGGCTAATGGACAGGTTTAATTCAACGCTTTCATACTTTGGAAATTTATTGATAAATACCACGAGATATCCTCTGCCCAGGAGCTCTAATGCAATTTGTGTGCAGCGGGCTCCTCCTCCTGTATCGTCGATCGGGATACCGGACAAGATGAAGAAGATCCCATTCACTTGTTGGTGTATAGGATTTATGGTAAGTGAATTGCTCTTACCCTTCATTATCGTGCGAAACAGCTTTGCAATACCCATAATTAAATCGTAATATTATTAATAATCCTGTGTGGATTATCTTTCGATAAGGGTTGATATGCCTTGTTTAATTTATGGGGTTGGACGTGGTTCGCTGACGAATGATTACTGAAGCAGCTTACTCATCGTTGCCATTAATTCCAACGGGGCCACATAGCTAAAGTCAGAGTGTAGCGCGCCTTGTCGATAGCCTTCCAGCACCCGCTGGTTGGTCCCCCAGGTTTTATAAAAGGCCCAATCACATTGCCAGGATATATCGTAATTGAAGTAGAGAATGCCTTGAACATCGGTGTAATTCGCCAGGTAGGTATAAGTATCTTTAATCCACTGACTCTTGACATCATTATTCGCCGTGCCTTCCGCCACGTCGGAAGAGGCGCCAAATTGAGTGATAAACAACGGTTTACCAGGTGCTAACTGGCGCATTCGATCTATGTATTCTCCCAGCAGCTCTTGTGGCGATTTCCATTTCGGCCATTGATTTCGTGCCAGCGGACAGTAGCCTATGTTATAGGAGCTGAAGCCAACGACGTCGACAAAATCGTTGCCAGGATAGTAATCTTCGAATGGATAATATTCCGGATGATCGTATCCGGTGGGTGCGAACGTCCAGTAGACTGAGTTTTGAGGCACACCTTCCTGGTCGAAAATGTCCCGAATGTGCCTGTAAGCAAGTTTGAAATTGGATGGATCAACGCCATAAGGAACCCAATCGCCATCCATTTCGTTCAAGGGTGCGATAAATGCTACCCTACCGCCACCTCTGGCGTACGTTTTATAAGCCTGGGCCCAATTACGTAAATTGGTATCTTGTCGTCCCGAGGCGATATCATACGCGCTGGTATATGCTGAAAGATTCACGAAGGGAGTATAACCATTCTCCCAAATTCGATCCAGTTGAACCGGGATATTATATTCAGGATGACCAACCTCGATGTTGATAAACGTTCCTACAATCGATGTCTTCTTGCCTGTCCATGTGTCAATGGCACGAAATTGACTATCAATCAATTGCTGGGAACCGAGCCAATCCGTTGAAGTATCGGCGTACATCCCAAGCATAAGGGGCAGCTTTTTGCTCGAATAATTGTAGCTCTTCACCGACATTGGCAGGAAGACGCTTCTTAAATCGGTTTTCAAATCCGCCTGTCTCAGGTCGTTGGGAGACATATAATCGTATGCCGTGTTGGATACACCCTCCTGGTAACCAACATATTGTGTGCTACCTGCCTTATACACCGCCCAATCGCACTCCCAGGACAGGTCGACGTTCTTATACAGCACGGCCCTCACGCCCGGCCAGTTCCCCAGGTAGCCGTAGGCACCTCGCAGCCATTGGTTCTTCTGGTCGGGGTCCGGTGCCCCGCTGGCGACCGCGGCGCTGGTACCCAACTGCGAGACGAAGATCGGCTTGCCGGGGGCCAGCACCTGCATGGTTCGCAGGTGGGGGCCGAAGATCTGCTCAGGGGTATCCCAAGTTGTGTGGCCCTGGCAGAATCCGAAGTTGAACGAGCTCAGGCCGACCACGTCCACTGCCGCCTCTCCAGGATAGTAGGCCTCGTAGGGATTTCCGAACCAGGTGTTGGGGGCGAAGACGTAGCGCAAAGCGTCGCGCGGCACTCCATTTTGGGCGAAGACCTGTTGCACGTGAGTGAATGCCAGGGGATAGTTGGCGGGGTCCATCCCGTAGGAGGCCCAGTCGACGTTCATCTCCGGCAAGATGGAGACAAAGGCCCACTTGCCGCCGCTGGCCCAGGCGGCGTATGCCTGCGCCCAGCGGTTGATCTCGCTGTCGTAGGCGCCGGAGGCGATCTGGGCGGCGCTGGGTTGTACGCTCGCATCGATCCTGCCTGCCATCAGATTCAGGTAGGGGGTGTAGCCGTTTTCCCAGAGCAGGTCGAGCTGCGTCTGCAGGTTGTAGTCGATGTAGGGATCCCCAAGGTCGGAGTACAGGGCCACCAGCGAGGAGCGCTTGCCGGCCCAGGCATCGAAGGCAGCCAGCTCCTGATCGATGGCTGCTTGGTCGATGTATCCGGTGGGGTAGACGCCCAGCAAGATCGGCGCAGCGCCGCTTCCGGCGGCCACCGCCGTCGGCCTGAAGAAACCACTCAATGAGCCGGCCAGCACCAGTACCAATGCCAATCCAAGGGGAATCCACCCGCTATGGATGGCTTGGTTTTTTTCCAGGTGGTTGACCTCATAGACTACCCTGTCCGCAGCGCTGGGCCTGTTTTGCAATTTTATAGACACAATTCGGTGATTGTGTAATCAGTTTTGTAATTAGTTTATACCCCGACTCTGGTCGCCGGACAATCAAACCGGAGTACTAAAATTGCATTCCTTACAAAACTGAAACTAATATTGCAAGACCTGGCCGACGGTTAGGGTGCGGACCGGGCAGTCTTCGCTCGGATCCCTGGCGCGCTGTGGATCTATGGATGGGTGAAATCTTGTGACAAATTTAGCAAGTCCGCAGCAATCACGCCAGGGAGTTCCGGTTAAACGTTGGTTATCGGAGCGTTAAGCCTCCTTTGAAGAAAGGAGAGCGTCCGGAGTGACTTTTGTCGCTACTTGATGATCGCCCGCGCCAGCCTGCGCAGTAGTCGGTCGCCCGCGCTGCCGGCCGGGATTAGCTTCAGGCGGGCGCGCCCCAGGGCCATGAGCAGCTTCCAGGAGGGGCTGGCCTGCATCTCGGAGAGCTGTTTTGACGCATAATCAAGCTCCACTCCCAGCCTGGTGACCGCCTGCTCTTTCTCAGCCAGCTCGCCGCCCAGCCTGGCGATGGATGCGTCTTTCTCGGCGATGGTCCGCCCCAGGGCCTGGATGGACTGGTTCTGTGTCTCCACCTGTGCGGTCAGCCACAGGATGCCGTCGATCAGCTCGCGCTGCTGCCTGGGGAATAGCTCGGCGCGGTACTGGTGGGGGCGCCACTCCACCCCCCACTTCTCCTCGAACTTGCGGCGGTTCTCCTGGAACAGCTTCAAGTAATCGATGCGCGTCAGGCTGGCGAAGCTGGCACTGCCGGCGTGGTGTACGTACACGTCCTCGGCGCACAGCAACCTGTAGCCCTTCTCCTTCAGCCGCAGGGCGTAGTCGTCGTCCTCGAACATGCCAATCCCGAAGCGCTCGTCCAATGGGCCGATCTCCTCGAACACCGCCCTGCGCATGGCCGCGCAGAAGAAAGCCAGCATGCGGATCTCGAAAGACGTCCCCTGGTGGGCGCGGGTGTAGCGCTCGGCGAAGGCCGGCATGTCCTCCAGGGACTGGTAGTCCACCTCGATGCGGCTTTCGTTGCCGGCCGAATTGGTCACCGGACCGACCATGCCCACCTGTGGGTCGTCCAGGTGGCGTAGTAGCCCGCTCAGCCAGCCGCGCGTGACCACCGTATCGTTGTTCAGGAACACCAGGTACTCGCCGCGTGCCTGGGCCGCCCCCTGGTTATTGCCGCAAGCGAAGCCGGCGTTGTGCGGGTTGAAGATGACTCGCAGGTTGGATCGGCTGGCCATCAGCTCCTGCAGGGCCTGCGGGGTGCCGTCCTGGGAGCCATTGTCCACCACGATGACCTCGTAGTCCGGCGCCTGGGTGCATTGGAAGACGCTCTCCAGGCACTGGCGGGTGAGCTCCAGGTTGTTGTAGGTTAACACGATCAGGCTGGCGGTTGGGGCCGGGTCAGGCATGACTTTCTCTTGGTGATCTTGTTAAATATGGGTGCATCAGTGCTGACTGCGCATAGCCATCATTCGCTCGAGCAGCCAGGTTACCAGGCGCTCGCGCCGGCTGCCGTGCGGGATAAGCGCCAGGCGCAGCCTCCACAAATCCTGTATCAGTCTCCAGGCGCGGCTGCCGCTAATCTCCTGCAGCTCGCGCTGGCTTTGCTCCAGGCGGGCTGCCAGCTCGGCAGCGGCTCCTTCCTGCCGGGCTACCCGGTCGACCAGCGAGTCCTGGTAGCGCCGGGCTTGGCAGGCCACCCGGGCGATGAGTTGCAGATAAGCCTGTTTCTGGCGAGACGTGCGCTGCGCTTGCAAACTGACCTGCACCTGGCGGTATGCCTCGGCCCACTCGTGGGCGTGTTGGGAGAGCAGCCAGCCTTCCCGGACCGTGGCCTGGGCCCTGCGCCCCATCTCGCAGCGTAGGGCCTGGTCTTCGATCAGGCGCGCCAGGCAGGACTCCCATTCCTGCGGGGTGGATGCCAGGAAACCATTCACCCCATGCTTGACGACCATCTCGTAGGGCGGCACCCGGCTGTAGACGCCTGGCGTAGCGCTGGCACTGTACTCCAGGTACTTGATGGAGCTTTTACAGCGGTTGAAATTCGAATCCACCAGCGGGGCGATGAACAGGTCGGCCTGCAGGGTGGAGAAATAACCGGCGAACTTGGCGTAGTCCAGAATCTGCAGAGGAGTCGCTTCGACGGCGGGATGAGTACGTAGGGCGGGCGGCGGCTCGCTGCCCCAGAAGCGCAGGGCAAGCCGCCCGTCGAATCTCTCCAGCAGCCTGGTCAGTGCCGGGGCGACGTACTCCAGGTCGGGCTGGTGGGTATCGGAGCCCACGTAGCCCAGCACCACTTTCGTGCCGGCCGGCCTGGGGACCGGCTCCCGCAGGGGCCAAAGGCGGTCGGTCAGGTAGTTGGGCAGCACCCAGATGGACTGGTTCAGCGGGCGCAGGGTCTCGGCCAGTGCAGGGGTGGTCACGGTGAGGGCGTCCGCTGCCAGGATGGCGTGCAGCATGGGCAGCAGGGCGGGTGTATAGTAGTGGATGGCGACGTCTGGGTGGGTCTCGGGTAGCTCCAATAGCAGGTCATCGACCTCGTACACCAGCGGCACCCGCGCGGCGCGTGTCCTGGCGATGACCTCCAGGTAAGCATCCAGCCAGCGCGGGAAATCGCGCTGGATTACCACCAGGTCGGCTGCGGAAATAGTCTCGAGGAAGACCTGGTCGTACAGGTTGCCCTGGATGAATCGCAGCCCTGCTTGCTGGATGGGCTCTACCAGGCGCAGGCTGGCCAGGGCGTGCTCCCATGGATAGGCCGTGAAACCGACCACGGTCCATATCGTATTGGCGTGGGGGCTTTCAGGCATGCTTTCCTCGGCGCAGCAGACGCCTCAATGCCTGGCGGGGAGACTTCAGCCAGCCACCCTGAACCCCGCCTGCCAGGGCCGCCTCCTGCTGGGCCAACTGTTCCCGCATCTGCATCGCTAGGCTGCGCAACTGGTGGTTTTCCTGCCACAGCAGCCAGAACTTGCGCTCGTACTGGCGGACCAGGCGCGCCAGCGGATCGTCCTGGCGGCGGAAGCGGACTGCCCAGGCTGTGATGAAGGAAGCGTCGAAGTCCACATCGCGGAAGAATCCCTGGCGGGCGAACAGCTCGGCCCAATACTCCGGCGGCTGCACGTTGAAATGGCTGGGCTCTTGATAGTCGAGTGGAGTCGAGGAGAACAGGATGTCGGCGCTGTGCCGGCATAGGTTAGCCACGGCCCGCTCGGCCTCGGCGGGGGGCAAGTGCTCCAACACCTCGATGCACACGATCAGGTCGTAACTGCGCTCGAAGGGGTCGACGACCGAGCCCAGCCGGCAGTAGGGCTGCAGCTTGGGCGGCACGTTCTGGATAGCGTATTGTGAGATGTCGACGCCCCAGGCTTCCACCCCGCGCTGGCGCAGGGCTTCGACCAGGATGCCCATGGCGCAGCCGGCGTCCAGGACGGTGCGCGGGTCGATCTGCCGGGTGATGGCCTCCGCCATGTTGTTGAACAGGGAAAGCCAGGCCGGGCTACGTTTGTAGGGTTCTCCGCAGCAGTGGGCGAAGTAATAGGCATCGAACAGGCGTTGGCTCGCAGCGGGGTCCATCAGGCGGTGTCGAAAGCCAGGCGCAACGCCAGGCGCCAATCCGGCAGGCGCAGGTTGAAAGTCTCGCTGAAACGCCGGCAGTCCAGCGCGGAGAAGAGCGGACGCTGGGCCGGGGAGGGAAAATCTGCGCTGCGGGCGGGCAGGACTTCTCGCACGACCTGCTCTGCCTGCTGCGGGTCGGTCTGCAGGATGGCCTGGGCCCATTCCAGCCGGCTGGCCCAGCCGTCGCCCGCCAGGTGGTACAACCCACCCCGCTCCCGCAGCCAGCCAGCCACGTCCTTAGCCCCCAGCGCCAGCACCTGGGCAGTGGCCTCGGCCAGCGTGCGCGCCCAGGTCGGGTTGCTGACCTGGTCATCCACGATGCTCAGCCGGGTCGATTGCCGGGCCCACTGCAAGACCCTGGAGACAAAACTCTCCTGCCGCAGGCTGTAGACCCAGGCAGTGCGCAGGATCAGGTAGGCCCCGCCGGCTTGTTGGATGGCCTGTTCACCGGCCAGCTTGCTGCGCCCATAGCTGTTCAGCGGGTTGGGAAGGTCCGATTCCTGGTATGGGCTGCCTTTCGTCCCATCGAAGACGTAGTCTGTGGAGTAATGCACCAGGGCGGCGCCTTCTTGCCGGGCGGCATCCGCCAGGTTGCCGGCTGCCTGGGCATTGATCGACCAGGCAGCCTGTGCTTCGGACTCGGCCCGGTCGACGGCGGTGTAGGCGGCGGCATTCACGATCACCTGGGGGCGCAACTCGTGCACCAGCGAACGGAGGCCCTCCGGCTGCCTCAGGTCGATCTCGGGATAGTCCAGGGCCAGCACTTCTCCCAGGGCGGACAGGGTGCGGTGTAGCTCCCAGCCAAGCTGCCCACCCCTGCCAAGCAGTAGCAGGCGCATGACCTACAGGCCTCCGTAGAAGGGGAGGTCTTCTTCCAGCAGGCGCAGCAGGTACTGGCCATACTGATTGTTATCCATAACCGAGGCCTGGGAGCGCAGCGCTTCGCGGTCAATGTATCCCAGGTGGTAGGCGATCTCCTCCGGGCAGGAGATCATCAGCCCCTGTCGTTCTTCTATCGCCTGGACGAAGTTGGCCGCCTGCAACAGCGACTCGTGGGTCCCGGCATCCAGCCAGGCGACGCCGCGTCCCATCACCTCCACCCGCAACTGGCCCCGTTCCAGGTAGGTCCGGTTCAGGTCGGTGATCTCCAGCTCGCCGCGGGCGGAGGGCTTAAGGCCTGCGGCGATCTCGACCACGTGTTGATCGTAGAAATACAGGCCGGGCACGGCGAAGTGCGAACGCGGCCTGGCTGGTTTCTCTTCGATGCTCAACGCCCGCCCGTGCTGGTCGAACTCCACCACCCCGTAGCGCTGGGGGTCGCGCACGGCATAGGCGAAGATCAAGGCCCCCTCGCGCAGCGCGGCCGCTGCCTGCAGCTTGGCCGGCAGGCCGTGCCCGAAGAACAGGTTGTCTCCCAGGATCAGGCACACTGGCTGGCCCTGGATGAAGTCCGGCCTGACCAGGAAGGCGTCTGCCAGTCCGCGCGGCACAGGCTGCTCGGCGTAGGAGAAACCCAGCCCCCACTGCGACCCGTCTCGCAGTAGGGACTGGAAGGCGGGCAGCGCCTCTGGGGTGCTGATCACCAGGATTTCGCGAATCCTGGCCAGCATCAGCATCGAGAGGGGATAGTAGATCATCGGCTTGTCGTACACTGGGAGCAACTGCTTGCTGGTGCTGATGGTCAGCGGGAAGAGTCGTGTGCCGCGCCCGCCTGCCAGGATAATGCCTCTCATGTTTGCCCTCCTCTTGTATCATAGTTGCGCTCGATCCAACCCTGGTAATCGCTCTGCCCGCGGATGGCTTCGATCCAGTCCGGGTTGTCCAGGTACCAGCGCACGGTCCTGGTCAGGCCGCTGTGCAACGATTGCCGCGGCCGCCAGCCCAGCTCGCGGCTTATCTTGCCAATGTCCATCGCGTAACGCCGGTCGTGCCCGGGGCGATCAGCGACGAAGCGTACCAGGTTCCGGTGCGGCACGTAAGGAGAATCGGGCAGGCACTCGTCCAGGACGTCGCACAGCACGCGCACCACCTCCAGGTTAGTAGGCTGGTTATCGCCCCCAATGTTGTAGGTCTCACCGGGCCAGCCCTGGCGCAGCACCAGCCATAAGGCCTCGCAGTGGTCCTCCACGTACAGCCAATCGCGCACCTGCATCCCATCGCCGTAGACCGGCAACGGCCTGCCTGCCAAGGCATTCACCACCATCAGGGGAATGAATTTCTCCGGGAATTGGTAAGGACCATAGTTGTTCGAACAATTGGAGATGGTGATCGACAGCCCGTATGTATGCCCATAGGCGCGCACCAGGTGGTCGCTGGCGGCCTTGGAGGCGGCGTAGGGCGAGCTGGGCATGTAGGGTGTGCTCTCTGAGAAGGGGGGGTCGTCGGGTGCCAGGGAGCCGAACACCTCGTCGGTGGAGACGTGGTGGAAGCGCACCTGCTCCATGGGGTGCAGCCGCTGTTCCAGCCAGGCGCTGCGAGCGGCCTCCAGCAGGGTGAAGGTGCCCATGATGTTGGTCTGGATGAAGGGCGCCGGGCCGGCTATGGAGCGGTCCACGTGGGATTCGGCAGCGAAGTGCACCAGGGTATCGACCTGGTAGCGGTGGAACAGGTCTTCCACCAGGGCCCGGTCGCAGATGTCGCCGCGGACGAAGGTGTGGCGGCTCGCGTCTGGCAGATCGCGCAGGTTATCCAGGCTTCCGGCGTAGGTCAGGGCGTCCAAGTTAATAACCTGGACCTGCGGCTCGACCTGCAGCAGGTAGCGGATGAAGTTTGAGCCGATGAAACCGGCTCCCCCGGTGACCAATACATTCTTCATGACAATTCCAAATCGTACATGTGAATTTTCCCTGGCCGAGGAGGTCTACTCGAACAACTCTGCCCGGCTCAGTGGGCTGCCCTGCGCATCCTTGGGCGAGAGCAGGGGCGGCCTGCCATCGGCCAGGGGCCAGGCGATGCCCACCTGGGGATCGTTCCACAGCAGGGTGCGTTCCCAGGCGGGCGCATAATAGTCGGTCGCCTTGTAGACCGTCTCCGCCCAATCGCTGAGCACGTAGAATCCGTGGGCGAACCCCGGGGGTATCCAGAGCTGCAGCCGGTTCTCCGCCGAGAGGGTGACCCCGACCCACTGCCCAAAGGCGGGCGAGCTGCGCCGCAGGTCGACGGCGACGTCGTAGACAGCCCCGCGCACCACCCGAACCAGCTTGCCCTGCGGCTGGCGGATCTGGTAATGCAGGCCGCGCAGGATGCCGCGTTGGGAACCAGAATGGTTGTCCTGCACGAAGTCCTCGGGTATGCCGGCGGCTTGAAAGTTGGAGCGGCGGTAGGTCTCCATGAAGAAGCCGCGCCCATCCTGGTACAGGCTGGGCTGGATGATCAATACGCCGGGTAGGGAGGTAGGCTTGAACTCCATCGGGCTGGCGTGGGGGAAAGGTCGCCCCCTATTGTAATCCAATCAAGGCCGGGCAGCTCCCTTGCCTGGCGCTGCGGGCCTGGCAATCGTACACTGCCATGTCGTACTCGTAGCCGACTGGCCCTCCAGGGAAAACCCGAAGCAGGCGGCATTCGTTTGACACGTAGCCCTGTTCCAACCGGGGATACAACCCTGCCTGCAGCACCAGGTAGTCGGGATGATAGCGTTCTACCGCCCACAGGGCGGCGTCTTCGTAGGTGGCATCGGGGCCGAGCTGGGCTGCCACCTGCGGTTGGACCAGGCCGGCAAAATCCAGCATGGGGCGCCGGGCGTAATAACCCAGGATGCCCACCTCCAGCGCGCCGATGCGCGCCGCCGAGGGCGTGTTGGCCTCCAGCCACTGCCCGATTTCTCGATAGAGCTGTACCCGGCGGTCAGGGTGCGCCTGGAGCTGCCACAGGTTGCCCATCTGGGCGGCGAAGAGCAGGACGAGAATGGCCAGCATGCCTGCCTGGGGCAGGTTCACCAGGGTCATTGGACGATGATCACTACTGGCCACCCCGGCAGAAGCTGGCAACCCTGCCTGCAAGGCGGCGATGCCGCGAGCGAATGCCGCCATCCCCAACCCTGCGGCGCTGATGATGCCCGGGACCAGGGGGGCGTAATACCAGAAGTAGCGCGTCACCCCCAGGGCAGCGTAGGCCAGGGTGTACAGGGCGGTCCAGGCCAGGAGCAGCAGCCAACCCCTGGCCCTCCAGACAGCCCAGGCCAAGCCGGTCAACGCCAGGCCGGCCTCGGCCCAGTACTGCCAGTGGGAGGCGTAGCTGATGGCAACCGTAACCAGGCCGGGCGCAAAGCGCTGGCTGATCGCCATGGCCCCCTGCTGCTGCTTGACCATCAGGGTGACCGGAAGAGGCGAGCCGTAATAGGCCCAGGCGAAGGCAAACCAGGGAACGGTCAGCGCCAGGAAGAGCACGACGGCCCGCCAGGGCAGCGGCCGGCTGCTTTCTGCATTGTCTCGGCGCGCCCTGTTCACGGATAGCAGGTAATCGCCGGCCAGGACCAGGGCCACCAGGGCGCCATCTGGGCGGGCCAGGATGGCGAGCGCCGCCATGCCCGCTGCCCAGACGTAACGCCGGCGGACGTAGAAGGCCAGGCTGCCCAGGCAGAATGCCAGATAGAGTGCAGCCTCAGATCCCAGGGTCGTGACCAGCAGGGGAAAAGTCGGGTACAGCAGCAGCCCGGCCCAGCCAGCCAGGGGCTGTTTCCAGGATTGTGCCAGAGACCACAGGCAGAGGCCGCCCAGGGCCAGGCCGAAGGCGCCGATCAGGTTTGCCAGACGGGGCAGGTCGTTCCACAGGGGTGAAAGCAGGGCAAGCAGCAGGGCGAACAAGGGGGTGGTGGTGCTCAACACCTGCTGGCCGGGGTTGTAGACCAAGCCCTGCCCGCTAGCAAGGTTTTGGGCGTAGCGGTAAGTGATAAATGGATCGTCGTAGGCCCAGGAGGTGAAGGCAGCGAAGACCAGCACAGTCACCGCCAGCGTGTAGGCTGCGGGCCACAGGCCGAAGAGGGAACGCCGGCGGAACGCCGTCATCCTCCGCCGCCTGCTAGGAATTGCCTGCGGCAGTACAGGCCGCTGGTGTAGCCGGCGCGGTAGAGCTCCGTGGAATAGCCCTGAACAGACAGCACCCATTGGCCGTCCGGAGGCGGGCCATTCTTGACCCTGGCCACCGCGGCCAGACTGTAGGCGGCCTCGAATTCCTCCTTGACAAGCGGCAGGCCGGAGGCCAGCGCCCCGCCCTGTTCATCGATGAAGGTGGAGACGATGCAGTCGGGCTGGCGTTGCAGGACGTAGTAGGGATCGAATTTCTCGTGGGCCACGATGCCCGGGCTGCGCCCAGCGAGGTCGAGGTGGGCAATGTGAAGGTCGGTCTTGCCGTACATGTCGATGGTGTGGCGAGAGGAGTAGAACGGGATCAGGCCGGCGGCATCGCTGGCCAGGCTGGTGTCGGGAGGTGTGTTGGTGGCGATCCAGCGGCCAAGCTCGGCCCAGCCGCGCATCTGGGTAGTGAAGATGTCGGCGTCGAAGTAGCGGGCAGGCCAGGAGAAGCCATAGGCGTTGACCAACAGCAGCCCGGCGGCGAGCAGCTCCACCCACAGCCCAACCCGTTGGGCGAGCCAGGCGACCTGGTTGAGGCGGGTAAGCCCCTCCACGCTCATCAACAGCAAGAAGGGCAAGATGGGCATCAGGAAGCGCGGCCCGAACCAGACGATGAAATCCCCCCCCACGAAGACGAAATAGGCCAGGGTGGCCAGCACGAACAGCAGGAACAGCCCCCAGGACTGTTCGCGGCGCAGGGAAAGCAGGGAGAGGCTGGCCAGGAGCAGGAAGGGGGCCAGCCCCCACCAGGAGACCAACTGGCGCAGGTAGTCCCAGCCGCGCGCCAGGCGCATCCAATGAAAGCCGGAGGCTTTGGCGTAGAAGGTATTCGGCAGCAGATAGCCGTAATAGGCGTAGCGCCACAGGAAATACGCCCCGTAGAGCGCCAGGAAGCCGGCCAGCAGGGTCAGCGTCTGGGGTAAACGACCGTCCCGGGTGGTCAGGAGTTGGTAGCCGCAGAACAGCACCAGGTACATCAGGCCTTCGGGTCGGGTCATGGCGGCCAGGGCGAACAGTCCGCCGGTCAGCAGCGGCTGCCGGCGATAGATGCCAACATAGACCGCCAGGGTCACCAGCAGCACGAACAGGGGGGTCTCCATCCCGGAGACCACGTGGCGGGCCTGGGAGCCCATGGTGGCATACAGCAGTGGCGGCAGGCCTGCCTGCAGGCCTGCACGCGGCCGCCCGGCAAAAAGCGCCCTTCCCAGGGCAGACAGCCCAGCCAGTGTGCCTAGGGTCGCCAGAATCGAGAGGGTCTTGGAGGCCGGGACCAGGTCGAGGCCCAGCCAGGCACAGCCGGCCAGCAGCATCGTCCACAGGAAGTTGGTATAGCCCTCCACCCGCTCGCCCGGGTTGAACACCAGTCCCTGGCCTTGGGCCAGGTTGTGCGCGTAGCGGAAGGAGATGAAGGCGTCGTCCACCAGGATGTCCGGGCGGTCCATCTGGGCGACGCGCACGATTAGGATGATGCTGGCCAGCAGCAAGCTGAACCAGGGCCAGCGCAGGACCTCTAACAGGCGCTGAATTGCATATTCGGTTTGTGATGAAGCTGGGAGTACGCTCAACTTGTTATTGGCCAAACTCAGGGGGTGCAGCCGGGCAGGGCCGGCGAGATTTCCAGCCTGTGGCTCCCGTCCCCCACGACGATGTGAAGGCCATCTGCAGACCGGCTCACCGCGCCTCGCGCGGTTCTCCCCGATGCCCAAATCTGGCTGCCGTCCAGCCACACCGCGCTGCCCTCCATGGCAGACGGCAACACGACCTCGCCGGTCGTGCCGGCCGGGGCGAGCAAGGACACAGCAAACTGCCCGCAGCCGCCCGCTTCCCAGCCCACCTTCAGCACACCGCCGGGCAGAGGCAGCTCTCCGCTCGCCTGGCTTACCCCGGCGAAGGCCGGTTTCACCTGCCAGGAGTCCGGCCCGCTGCGCCGGGCACCCAGGATGTAAGTGGTGAGGAACCAGGTGGGAGCGCTGCCCCAGCCATGCGAGAGGCCGGCCCAATAATGCTGGTTGGCGTTGAAGCTCTCCCACCAGGTGGTTGCGCCCAGTTCCAGCATTCGGCCGTAGTAAGCCTTGATCAGGTCAATACCGTCGGAGATGCGCCCCGCCCGGCCAAGGCCTTCCAGCACCCAGAAGAAGCCGTATATCTCCACGTTCGGTGTGCCAGGATCGGACGAGATCAGCTCGAGCAGGGCGTCTGACACCGCCTCGAGTTGGCCTGGCGGGACCAGCCCATAGGCCAGGGGCCAGGCCTGGGCGTGGGGAGTGGGCGGCAGAAGATCGCTTTCCACCTGGCTGGTCAGGTAACGACCCTCCAGGGAGGAAAAAAGCAGCTCGTTCAGCGCTTGTTCGACCTGTTTGGCTTCTTGAGACCATTCGCCAGCCGCCTGGTCCTGGCCCAGGGCAGCCGCCAGGGTGGCTGCGTCTTGCAGGGTGGCAATATACAGCGCATTGACCGCCGTGGACTGGCCGTAGCGGCTCTCAGCCCCAGCCCAATCGATCAGGGTGGTCACCGACCAGTGATCTCGAGGGATATCCAGCAGCCCGCTGTTCGGACTTTTATAGGCTTGCAGGTAAGCGATGAAGTCTCGCAAGGCCGGGAAGGCTTGAGCCACCAGGCTGGTGTCGCCGGTGAGCCGCCAGTAGTCCACCAGGCTCTGTGCCCACAGCATGCCGTAGTCCAGCATGTGGTTGCCGTCGCCATTGGGGGCCATGGCTTTGGGCCGCCCGCCCTGGAAGGCCTCCGCCATGAAGGCCAGGCCGCGCTTCAATAAGTCGGTGTCGCCAAAGGCCGCCAGGTTGGCGTGATAGTCCACGTAGGCATCGCCCCACCACTGGCCGCGTTCGCGCCATGGATCCGCGTAGGCATCGCTCATGTTGGCATACAAGGTATCTACACCCACCTGCCAGACCTGGTCCAACAACGGATCTGACGATTGGAAGCTGCCCCGCAGGCTGAGTGGAAAGCGTTCTTCGTACACCCGCAGGCCGCTGACCTGGATGGGGGATTCTCCCCAGGCGGCGATCAGGATGTAGCGACCGGCCCGACTATCGAGTGTGGCGATGTGACGCCAGGTGCCATCCAACACCCACGAATCGACCTGGTTCCATTCCTTGTGCAGCCCGCCGGGATAGGGCAGCGGGCGTGCATCCCTATACAGGCGTTCGTCCCAGCCGATGTCGAGCAGCGCGCCGGGTGCACCCTGCACCTCGGCCTCCAGCCTGCCCTGCACCACCCGACCCAGGTCCAGCACCAGGTATGCCGGCAGGGTATTGAAGGTGGCGCTCAACCCATCTCCGGCCTGGATTTCCACCTGCTCCGGCTGGCTGTGCGGGTTGGCGAGCAGCAGGCGCCTCCCGGCGTGCAGGCCCTGCCCAAAGGGCAGGCCCGGGAATTCCAGCCCCCGGCGGGAAACAGCAAAGGTCATTCCATCGGCAGGGACATTGGAGAAATGCAGGGAGTGTTCGCCGGCAGTGAGCTCGATGGATGCCGTATACACTCCCGGGCGCAGCTCGCCCGCCTTGCGCCAGGCGAGAGGCATCCCGTCCAGCCAGGCCGTGTCCGCCGGCGGGGTCCCGCCTATCGAGAGAGCTTCCACGCTCAGGGTGGCCCCCCCTGCGGCGAGAACAGCCTGGGTGAATGTTGCGCTGACCGGCGGGAACATCTCGGCCAGGTAGCGGGCCGGAGAGAGCAGCCCGGCGTCTGCCACTGTCACGCTGCGCTCCACGCGTTCCAATGGCGGGATGCTGCGCGGCTGATAGGTCACCGCGGCGGTATTCGTGAAGGAGGCGGAGGCCGCGGGCTCGAATAGCTCCTCTTCGACAAATCCCGTCCCTGGATCGATGGCCCGGATGGCGCGCCGGGAGATGTCCACCCTAAGGGTGGAGGTCTTGACCCGGGCGTAAGGCCAGTTCTGGTCCTCGAAGCCGGGTGCCATCCAATCTGCGGGCAGCGCCCGCAGGTCGAGCAGCTCGGTCGGCCCGACCAGGCCCCAGCTATGGACCAGGGCGGACTGATGCTGCCAGGCAGGCGAGAGCATAGCCTTCCAGTCCGGCCCGCTACGCGTGGCCACGTAGTGGTGCCTGTTGACCAGGCCCTCCACGTGGGCCTGCAGGTAGGGGGTGGTGGATTCGGAGCGCCGGTAGTTCGGCGCCCACTGCACCAGCACGGCGAGCAGGTGTTCGCCGGGCGGCAGACTGCCCAGGGAGTAGGAGTCGTATTCGCGGGTCAGGCGAGAGAAGCGCGCCGGGCCGCGCCCCAGCCAAATGCCATCCAGCCAGGCCTCGTAGCGCGTGTCGGCGAAGATGTACAGGCTGGCCTGTTCCAGGCGCTGGCCTAATGAGAAGACCTGGCGGAACAGGACTACCTCGTGACCGGCGGGCGTCACGGTGTGCGCCCAGATAGGGCTGTTTTGCTCGAAGGAGATGGCCCGCGCGACGAGCGGCAGGAAGACCGGTCCAGAGATGGACTGTCCGATGGAATATTGACGGGCTTCGGCGAGGGACGGTGCCTGCCTGGAGGGCACCAGTCCGGCACCCCAGCCAGCCGTGACCGGCAGCAGAAGCAGCACAGGCCACAGTGCAAGCCGGCCCCAAATCAAAGGCCGACCCATGAAACGCCAACGATTTGCAGGCGGCATGTAGATTGGTTACTGGCCTTCCGACCTACGGTAGCCCTTCCAGGTAGACCGGCATTGTCGTGACCTGCAGGTCGGTGCTGGCGATGGTCAACGCGTTGCCGTAGACGTCGTAGGCTTTAACCGGCACGGCGGGCAGGTTAATGCTTGGTGCGGCGTCAGGCTGCGACCAGAGCAGCCAGATCGTGGTGCCTTTACGGTTGAACTTGTATCCCAGGACATCCGGGAATTCGTTCACCGGTCCCAGGTAAGCGGCATTGACCAACTCCTTGCGTGCGAAGGAGTATGCTTGGTAGGCCGGGGTGGTGCTGAGATCCGAGTTCAATAAGTTGACGTTACACCAGCCGCCTATCAGGTCGTACCATAGAGCGGCTTTGAGACCCTCGGCAATCGTGGCGCCGTATAGCTGCGCCACGTAGTAAGACTTGGTCTCCGGAAAATAGGGGACTTCCGGGTCGTCTGGGTTCTGGCAGTAGCGCAGGGAGGTCTCGGTAGCCATCAGGAATTTTCCATTCACGCCGTAGCTCGCCAGCACACGCTTCAGGTAGCTGGCCTTCTTGTGCACCACCGGTCCGTCACCATTGAGGCTGTAATTTCCCCAACCCACGTTGCCATAGGCGAAATAGACTGTTTCGTTGGGAACTTTTTCGGCCCGGTAATCGTCATATGCGTGGAAACCCACCCCATCGAAGTAATTCGCGCCATCCATGTATCCATGTCGATAGATGATGCCTTCAATGTATCGTGGCGCCACGCTTTTCTCATAGCAGTGTTGGAGGTCATAATTGCAGTGAAATAGAAGTCCTCCAACAAGCACCTGGATATTCGGATTAGCCGCCTTCATGCGAGGGTATACGTTTGCGAGTACGTCGCCGTAGTACTCCCCACCGAAATATTCTCCACCAAATAATATATCGTAGTAACTATTATCGTCGGCGCCATAAGCCCAACAGCCGTATGGATTGTCGCCGCTCATGTAGCGCCAGTCCACGTCTGGCTCGTTCCAGATTTGCCAATAGCGGACATAATAAGGCCCGACGCTGTAGCGCTTGACCGCCTCGTACAGGAAATCACCAAACGCGGAAAGCTCCTCGTACTTTATCGGCCCGCAGCTTTTCCCAGGTATCAACTGCGCCCACGACGGGGTGCTGCGCACCACCAATACCACCTCCAGATTGCTGCGCCGGGCATTGATCAGGTGCTGTTCCAGGTCCTGCTGGGTGGTCCAATCGTACCCCCCCTCCTTGGTGCTCTGCACATCTGACCAGAGCAGGGCATTCTTGCGCACCCAGGAAATATTGGCCTGATCGACAAGCTCAAGGCCAGCGTTATTCGTAATCGGCCCCATTTCGATGCCAAAGACCGTCGTTGGGTTATTGTAGACCAGGGGTAGATACATTGCCTGAGCGCTGCCAGGCGAGCTCACAGTCGGCTGGGTTTCTTGTCCGGTTGCCGGTTGGAGGTTAAATCCGGCCAGGCTTACGCCTCCCACAATGGCGAGCGATAATAAACCAAGCATAGTGCGGATCGTGTAGCGATGCTGCATTGTATTCCCTCCGATAAATGATTAGGTTAAGTATAACAAGATCGAAGATTATGAACTTAATGGATTGTTAAGCCATGGTTCGCAGCCCTCGCCGAAGCCACAGCCGCAGGCGCAGCGGCAGCCAGCCGTAGACCAGCGGGCGGAGGAAGGCCTTCAACCCCAACCAGGAGAACAGGCTGCCCCCCTCGCGGCGGTGCACGCGCAGCATCTCGGGCCAGCAACGCTCGTCCGCCAGGGAGGACTTGCCCCTCCCGTGCAGGCGGAAGCTGGCCCACCGCCGCGGCAGGTAATGCAACCGGCTGAGACGCGCCAGCCGCACCCATAGATCGTAATCCATGGCGAAGTAAAAAGTAGGGTCCAAAGGTCCTACCTGCCGCCAAAGGTCGGCGCGGAAGAAGGACGCCTGCTGGGGGATGTGGACGTAGCCGCGCCGCAGCCGGCGATAATCAGTCTGGCGTGCGGGGAAGCGGCCGATCACCCGTCCGGCCTCGTCCACCAGGTCGGCGTCGCCGTACACCATGCCCGCGTCTGGGTGGGCCTGCAGGTACTCCACGGCCTCCCGCACGGCGTGGGGCAAATAGTAGTCGTCTGAATTCAGCCAGGCCAGCACCTGGCCACGTGCGCGGGCAAATCCCTTGTTGATGGCATCGGTCTGGCCCTGGTCGGCTTCCGAGACCCACCAGGCCAGCCGATCAGCGTAGCGCTGGATGATCTCCAGGCTGCCATCGTTGGAGCCGCCGTCCACCACCAGGTACTCCAGGTGGGGGTAGTCTTGCTCCAGCACCGAGCGGATGGCAGTTTCCAGGAAACGGGCCTGGTTGTAGGAGGGGGTGACGATGGAGACCAGCGGCTGGTTGCCCATCGCCTAGTCCCACTCCTGGCTAGTGTAATAGCGGTCAGCGACCGGGGCCGTCAGCCGCCGAATCCGTTCCACCTCTTCAGCGCCCAGGCGGCGTTTCCAGCTCTCCATGTTGGCGCGGCTGTCCAGGCGCACCGAGTGGGCTGCATCGGTCGAGGTCTCCTTGGGGTTCTCCGGGCGGCTATAATCCAGGATCGCCCGCCGGGCGCGCCGGTTGAATGACAGCCCGAGGGCGGCGTACAATTCCTGGAAGCCTTCCAGGGGTTGGCTTGATAAGTCCTCATGGCGCACCAGGAGTAACCCCGGCAGGTCTTCATGGTAGCGGGCTGCCTGCTGGTAGAGCATGCGCCACAACAGACAGGCCCCGCCGACCAGGTCGTCAGGCGCCTGCAGCATGGCCTGCATCTCGCCGCGAAACGGCTCCAGCCTGGCGCGCATCAACAATGGCTGGCCGAGCAAGTCGTTGAAATCGAAGGGCCATTTGAGGCGCTTCAAACTGCTGGCGAAGGCCGCCGGGTGGCGGATGACCACCACGACCTGGCAGCCCAAGCGCTCGACAAACCAGGGAATCGAGAAGGAGGCGAAGGGGTCCTTGAGCAGGGGGCGCCGGCCGCGCAGCCGGCCGGCAGTGAACTCGCGCCAGTCTCGGGCCATGCGCAGCACGTCTCGCCACGAACGCAGGCAGCGCAGCTCGGCTCCCAGGTTGTAGCGCAGGCGCAGCGTCTCTTCGAAGGCCGGCAGGTAATGCGCTTCGTTCTCTGGGCAGATATAGGTGTACCATTGCTCCACCGGTGCATGCAGCACTCCCGGGCGATGCCAGCAGTTGAGCGGCTCACTGATATAGGCTGTCTCCCTGCCGGCAGCCAGCATGCGCCCCACCCAGGTCGTCCCCGAGCGGTGGGCGCCGGTAACCAGGATCGGGGGGGTCGACGGAGAGGATCCGTTCATGGATGTGGAGTAGGCTGAAGCGCCAGCCCAGGCCAGCCTTCCAGGCCGGAAAGGCCAGAAAGCTCGCGAGCAGCCCGGCGTCGCTGCGGCCGGCGGAAGCGCTCGTTGTAGCGGGCCAGGCCGCCGGCGCCCAGCAGGCTGGCCAGGGCGAACAGCATGCGGTGCCAGTGCCGAAGGGCGTAGGGGGGGTCTGACAACAGGGCGCGCCCATAGGAGCGCAGCGCGCCCCCGGGCAGGCCGCCGTCCAGCAGGTAACGGGCGTTCAGGCGGTAGGCGCCGCCCTGCACCCGGTGGCGGTCGCGTTCCAGGTGGGAGGCCAGGTCCGGCTGCGTGCGCATCCACTCCAGGAGTCTCAGGGTCTCCCGGCCGAAGCCGGGCGCCTGGGCCACGTTCTTGGCGGCCGGGTGCTGGCGGGCCGCCGCCCAGGGAGCCGGCTCGTTGCCAGCGTGCAGGACCGCCGCCAGCCGCGCCATGCGAATCCACAGGTGATGGTCCAGCATGTAGTGGTATTTCGGATCCAGGTAGCCGGCCTGCCGGAGCACCTCCCGGCGCATGAATACAGCCGGCTGGCATAGGATGCGGAACCTCAGCAGATCGGCCAACCCCCAGTCTCCCATGCGCAGCCACTTGATGGGGCGGCCTTCTCCGTCGATGCTCAGGCCATCGCCGTAGACCAGGCCGGCGCCCGGGTTGGCGCGCAGCAGCCGCACTGCCCGGCTCACCGCTCCCGGCAGGTACAGATCGTCTGAGTTCAGCCAGGCCACGATCTCGCCGCTCGCCCGCTGCAGGCCTTTGTTGATGGCTTCCGCCTGGCCCGCATCCGGCTCGGAGATCCACCAGGCAAAGCGGCTGGCATGGCGCTGGATGATCTCCAGGCTGCCGTCCGATGAGCCGCCATCCACCACCAGGTATTCGATGTGGGGGTAGTCCTGTTCCAGCACCGAGAGCAGCGCCGCTTCCAGGTACTGAGCCTGGTTATAGGAGGGTGTGACGATCGTGACCAGCTCTGGCATGATTTTTTACCCGTCTACTGAGAGAGTGGGTGGGCCAGGTCATAGACCAGGTAGCCATCGCCCTCGGCAAGCAGGGGAAAGCGTTCTTCCAGGGCCCGCTCCAGCTCCGGCTGGTCTGCCAGTTGGCCGAAGGCCGTGATCAGGAAGTATTGGTAACCCTGGGTGCGCTTGCTGAAGAAAGCCTCGAACTCCTTGGGGCTGCCGCGCAGCGCGGAGAGTTCCTGCTCGCCGCGGGTGGGCCAGACGCTCACCTTGCGCCAGCCATAATACATCAAGCGATAGCCGTAGTCCTGGGTCAGGGCCAGGATCTTGCCTTCCCCCGGGAGCTGAGAAGCGATCTCGTTCCAGTATGCTGGCTCGTTGCGGTGGTCTTCCCGGGCCGCATCGACCACGGAAACCCAGGCCGGGTAGATCACCCACACCAGGGCGATCCCTGCCAGGAGCAGGCGCCAGCCCGGCGCCTGGCCTCTCAGTCGCTCGATCACAACCGCCGCCAGCGGTACCAGTGACAGGCTGATTAGCGGGACCAACGGCAGGTGGTAGTAGTTGTGGGTGTACATCTGATAGGGCAGGGTCAGGCCATAGACAGCGTAGCCGACCCACATGCCCAGCAGCAAGGCCCGGCTGCGTGGCTCGGCAAGCAGCGCACCGACCAGGCTGAGCAGCAAGGCGGTCAGGCCCACCAGGTTCTGCACAAAGCTCAGCCAGCGAACGTAGAAGCCCGGCTCGAGCAGCAAATGGGACAGGGAGACGGTCCAGGTGGTGAGGTATTCTGCCGCCCGGCTCTGGTTTTGCACCAGGTAATAGGATGCGGAAGGAGCCACCATCAACACGGCCATGCCCCACGCCTGGGGTGATCGCCACGCTTTGCGGACGCCCAGGGTGAACAAGATGGCTCCCAGGGCTGCCCCACCGACCATGTAGACCGCCACCGCCTTTGTCAAGATGGCCAGTCCGCCGCTGACTCCTGCCAGGATGGCCCACAGCCTGGTGAGGCTGAGCGACCAGCGGTACAGGCAATAGGCAGTCAGGACCAGCCACATGGTCATCAGCGGATCGGGCTGGAATGAGCGGCTGGCTTGCACGGCGAAAGGCAGCACCAGGTAATATCCCAGGGCCACCAGGGCCGCCCTGCGGAGACCGCCGGTGGATACACCGCCTGCCATCCAGTGAGCGAGGGCCAACAAGGCCAGCCCGCCAAAGAGCCAAAACAGGGAGGAATAAAGGCGCGCCACCCACAGGACCTCGCCTCCCAGCAGCAGGTAGGTATAGGCTGCCAGGTGTTCGAGCAGCGGCGGCTCGTACTGCCCGGTGGAATAGCGATGCTCGCTGGCGGTCTCGCGGAGGGCTGGGTCCGCAGAAGGCAGCTTTTCATAATAGATGCCGCGGGCGATGATGGCGCCGCGCAGTTGGCGGGTGGGGTGAAAATCCAGGGGCTGGTCAGTCAGGTCGAACAGGCGCAAACCCAATCCCAGGGCGAGCAGCACCAGGGCCATCCCCCATCCGGCCAGGCCGGAAATCCGGGCCTTAGAATAAACGCTCATACTCCACTTTGGGGAAAACATCCAGCCTGCCGCCGATGGTGGCGTCGAGCACACGCCGCCCGGCCTGCAGGTAGGCGGCGTGGGCCATGCGATAGGCGCGTTCCGAGGTCTGCAGGTCCGGTAATTGCCAGCGGAAGCCTTTGCCGAAATAAGCGTGGTGGAAATGGTCGCGGTCTTCGCCCTGGGACACCACGGTGGAATTGGGCTTGCCGGTGGTGGTGAAATTATGATCAACCCCCACCAGGATGACCTGCTCGAAGCCCATGTGAAAGGCCAACTGCAGGGCTACATAGGTGACGGTGGCGCCTTCCCACAGGCGGCTGCGGGCGTCGCGGGCGAATCTCGGGCCGCTGTACGTCGTGTGCAGGAAGATCAGGTCTTCCGGCAGGCCGGGGACTACTGTGCTCCGCCCGGATAGCAGGGCGTGGCGCGAACGCCAGGAGAGGAACTTGGGCATCTGCAGGGCCTGGATTTCGGCAGCGCACTGTTCGATGACCAGGGTATTCACCGATAGATAATAGGTGGTGTGAAAGCCCAGCTCGGGGAAAGCCAGGTAGATACGGTTCATCCCGAAGGTGAATTCGCCCTGCAGGCAGGAGAGGTCGGTGCGCTTCAGGCTGGGGCCATTGCCGATGATAAAGCCGCGTTGGCCTTTATGCAGGTCCTTAAAAGCAGCCAGGCGGCGCAGGCTGGCCCGCCGCCAGGGGTGCAGGGCAGCCGCTGGCCATTCGGCGGAGCGCTGCAGGCCATACCAGGCCTCCCGAGCGCCTCCCCAAACGGCAGGCGGAAGGATTTGCCGGATGCGCTGCAGGGCGGGGTTCATTCGGTGCTCAGGCGGGCTGTGGCGCCGCCATCCACGACCAACGCCTGGCCGGTCATGAAGGACGATCCCTCGTCGTCGACCAGGAAGTAAATCGAGTGGGCAATTTCCTCCGGTTTGCCTACTCGCCCGTTTACCGTCTTGCGGGCCAGGTTATCCAGCCGCTGCAGGATGTCGCCGCCGGCCACGTGCCCGCGCCCCAACCCGGCGCGCAGCATGGGTGTGTCCACCGCGCCCGGCAGGATGGCATTGGCGCGAATGTTGTCAGCGGCAAACTCGATAGCGATGGCGCGCGTCAGGGCCAGCAGTCCTCCCTTGCTGGCAGCGTAGGCGGCAAGCTTGGCCGAGGTCGCCACGGCGTGCACCGAGGAGACGTTGACGATGGCCCCCCCGCCGGCGGCTTTCAGCAGCGGGTGAGCCAGCTTGACGCCCAGGAAGACCGAGCTCAGATTCGAGGCCAGCACCAGGTTCCATTCTTCCAGGCTGGTCTCCAGCAGTGGTTTGGCCACCTGGATGGCAGCGTTGTTCACCAGGGCGTTCAGGTGGTCGGTGAAGGCCCGCACCCGGGCGAAGATGGTCTCCAGGTTGGCGCCCACCGAGATGTCGGATTGGATGAACAGGCCATTCTCGGGGAACGGTTCACCGTAAGGCGCCCGGTCGACACCGATCACCTGCCAGCCGCGCTGGGTAAAGAGATGCACGGTAGCCCGACCGATGCCTCCGGCCGCGCCGGTGATCAAGATCGTTTTCCCGGCGGCCCCGGCATGCGCTTCTCGATCCAATAAACTTCTCCTACTATGGGTTTCTACCCCGGCCTCAGATTTCCAGCTCCCCGCGATCGAGGCCCAGGCCCACGAGCAGATTACGGATGGTGTTGCGGTGGACGCGCTCCCAGGCCGACGGGCTGGAGTTGGCGTTATGTGGGGCCAGCATCACGTTATCCATGTGGCGCAGCGGGCTATCGAGGGGAAGCGGTTCGCGTTCGAACACATCCAGGGCTGCCCCGGCAAGGCGACCAGTCTGCAGCGCCTCGATCAGGGCGGCTTCCTCCACTACTGGCCCGCGCGCCAGGTTGATCAATACAGCGCCAGGCTTCACCAGCGCCAAGGTCTCGGCGTTGATCAGGTGATAGCTGGTTGGGTTGAGGTCACAGTTCAGGCTGATGAAATCGGCCCTCGAGAGCAGGTTTGGCAGGGAGGTCATCTCCACCTCATATTCGAGGATGAATTCCGGGTCGATCTTGACGATGTCGTTGCCCAGCAGCTTCATGCCGAAGGCGCGCGCCCGGCGCAGCACGGCCTTGCCAATGTTCCCCACCCCCACTACCCCCAGGACCACCTCGCTTAACGATGGAGTGGACACCTTATCCCACCTGCCCGCCTTGACAGCCCGGTCCATCCAGGGCAGGCGGCGGGCGAAGGCCAGTATGTAGCCCAGGACGCTATCTGCCACTGGCAGGGTGAAGGCGTTGGGCGTGCGGAACACCTGGATGCCAAGGCGGGCGGCCACCTGCTGGTCGATCGAATCGATCCCGGTCCCCCACTTGGAGATGGCTTTCAGGCGCGGGGCGCAGGCCTGCAGCACGCGGGGGGTGTAGCGGTCATCACCGCAGATAGTCCCGTCAAACTGCCCGGCGTAGGCCAGGAGCTGCTCTTCTTCCAGACGCTCATTGACCTGCGGCAGGATCAGTTCCAGGTGATAGCGCTCGAAGATCGGTCGAAAACGATCCACCACGGGCAGCATGTAGGGTGCGGTGAAGAGGATGGTTGGCATGGCAGACTTGGGCACCGGAGGGACGGCGGACCAGCCTCAGGCCTGGCTACACAATCCCCGGCTGAGCAGGAAGTCGGCGATGTGCAGGTCCAGCTCCTCGTCAATGTCCAACGCTTCCGCCGGGTCGATCTCGAACAGGAACGGGCGCTCACCGAGACGGTTGCGCCGTTCGACGAGAGTCTGGCGGGAGAAGATGTAAAGGCAGGAGTTCTCCTCAAAGACCGGAGGCAGGTCCTGGGTCTGTAGCAGGATGGCCGGGTTGTGGTTGATCGGCCGTCCGAGCTGGTCCCACAGGCGCACCTGCCAGCGGGTGACAGAGAAGAGCGAGTCGTACGCCGGGTAATTTTCCAGGAACCGGTGAATGGCGCCGCTGATGGTGGCTGGGCGCAGCAGCGGATTCGTGCTGTGGGTCTGCAGGTAGAAGTCGGCCTCCACCTGCGAAGTGTCGTAGAGCAGGATCTCGTTCATCGAGGTGGCGTCTCCGCACAGCCGCTCCGGGCGGGCCAGCAGGCGCACCTGTGGGAAGTGGGCCTGCAGGCCTGCGGAGATCACCGGACTGTCGGTATCCACAACGATTTCGGAGATTTCTGGGCAGAGCGCCAGGCTTTCGAGGACGTGCTGGTAGAGAGGCCGGCCGGCCAGCGGGCGGTAATTTTTCCCGGGTACCCGCTGGGAATGATGGCGCATGGGGATTAGGGCGACGATGCGAGTCATGGGCCTTCCACAAGATCATTATACTGGATAGGCTCCACCTCCCGGGGGGCCAGGCGGGGTACAGCGCTCATCCCAGGCGGGTAATAGAAGGTCTGGCGGAGCTGGCGGGTGAGTGGGCCGGAATGTCGGTATCCCTGGTAGGTGCCCCAGAACTGCATCCAGCGGAACCAGAGGATGCCGGCCAGGTTTTGCCGCAAGACACGCTGGCGAGCCGCGTGCCACGCGTCGCTGGCGATGTTCCCCACCACCAGGCGGACCAAGTCCGTCAGGCGAAATTGCTCGTGGGCGAAGATGTGTTTGAAGGCCATGGCCTCGCGGCGGTAGCGGTTGTAGACTGACCCAGCGCTCTCGTTGTGGACGTGGATGACCTCGGCTTCGGCCACGTAGGAGATGGTATAACCCTGACCCATAGCCCATCTTGCCCAGTCCAGGTCTTCCAGGCCGGTGAGGGCCTCGTCGTATGGGCGCCTTTGCCACAGCGTGCGCCGGATCGCGGCATTGGCATTGTTGCAGAAGGGATGTGCCTGCCGCGGCACCGAGTGGTCCGGGTACCAGCGAGCGAAGACTTGCTTTTCGGAGAAATGGGCCGACGCCGGGCTGCGTTGTTTGCCATAGGCTAAGGCTACCTGCGGGTCTTCCAGGGGAGCAAGCAGTCGCTCCAGCCAGTCCGGATACACAGGGTAGACGTGGGCGCTGGCAATCACGATCCGTTCGGAGCGCGCCTGGGCGATACCGCGATTCAACGAACGCCCGAAGCTGAATTCATCGGGGTAGACAAGTACCAGCCTGACAGGAAAATTTGCCATCACCTTCAATGTGCCGTCGGTGGAGCCCGAATCGACCAGGATGATCTCGATGTCGGACAGGGTCTGCTCCATCAGTCCGGTCAGCAGGCGCCCAATGTGTTTTTCCTCGTTGAAGGCCCGGATGACCACCGAGCAGGCGGGATTGGCGATGTTACCAGTCATGGTCCTGTTCGTAGCCCAGCGTGATCAATAAATCACCGGCGGCCTGGAGAAATAACTGCTTATGGTGGTGGGTAAAGCACTCGCGCCAGCCGCCGGCCTTGCCGCTGCGGAAGGTGGGCGAGCGGCGTGGCTCGATGCCCTGCGCCAGTATCTGCATCGCTTCCTGATGGCTACAGGACAGCGGAAAGCCACGCCGCTCGGCGTGGGCGATGACTCTCTCAAGGCCCGCCTCCGGCGAATGGACCAGGTCTTCATATTTCAACACCAGCACCTCGGGCTGCTGCAGCCAGCCCAGGAATGGCTCGAATCGGCTGCGGATGTCCGGCAAGCCCAGCGGCCCATCGAAACCTCGGATACTGGCAGCCAGGCGCTCGCTGAAGCTGTGCAGCGATTCCGTGTAGTAACGGTGATGCGCGTGGCGCGGTTCCATCTCTGTGACATAGTGGACGTGCGATACCACCACGTCGCGCGGGTCCCGCAGGATCAGGTAGCCGGCCACCCCCTCCCGGCTGAGCCAGGCGCATATTTCCGGCAGGGCGTGTAGGTGCCCGTAGGCGATGTCCCCAGGGAGCAGCCGTTCCAGGTCGGCGAGGATTTGATCTTGCTCCCGCCGCTTGCCGGTGTCCCCTTCGAAGGTGACGATGGCCGGCAGCCCGCTGTCCACTGCCGGGCCGATGCGAGAGAACCCGGCCAGCACCTGGGTGAGCAGGTGGGTGCCGCTCTTGGGAAAAGAGTTGGCGAACAGCACCGGCACTCCCCGCAGGCCGATCCGACGGCACCGGGCCATCTGCACGAGCCGCCGGGCCGCTCGGCGGGCCAGCATTGCCTGCAGGCGCAGCCCTCCGTTCACCAGCCGTCGTCCTCCTCGTAACCCAGGCGGACCAACAGGTCGCCGGCTGACGATTTGAAGGTCGCTTTGTTGGCGGCAGTGAAATGCTCTCTCCAATTGCCGGGCTGGCCTTTGCGGAAGGTGCCAGACCTGGCAGGGTCAATGGCCGACATCAGCATCTCAACGGCAAGGCGGCGCGGCTGGCGGGGCACGAAGCCATACCCAGTCAGGTAGTCCAATAAACGGTTCAGCGCGGTATCCCGATTTTGGATCAGGTCTTCAAAGCGCAGGCACAGCACGTTGGGTTGGTCAAGCCATCCCAGGTAGCCCTGGTAACGGGCGCGCACCCCGCTCAAATGATAGCCATCAGCCTGGACGCCGAGGATGGCCGCGTCTATGCGCTGCTCCATGCTCGTCAGGACCTCTGTGTAATAACGGTGCATCCCATGGCCCGGATGGCGCTGGGTGGCGTAGAACACGTGCGAGATGATCATATCGCGCGGGTCTCTATAGACGAACACCGTGGCCCTGCCGGGCTGCTTAAGGGTCGAAAGATAGGGCTCCGCGGCGCGCAGGTAGCCGTAGGCAAGGTCGCCCGGGCGCATGGACTGCAGGACAGCCAATGTGGCGTCCACCGGCAGCTTGCGGTTATCTTCGCCGCGGTTGAGCGGTGGGAAGCCGGTGTTGACGAACGGCCCCAGCCGGGGAAGACCGTGCAGCACCTGGATGATCAGGTGGGAGCCGGACTTCGGCATGGCGTTGCCAATCAGGGCCGGCATCCTGTGCAGGTTCTGTGGCCCCCAACGCAGCGCTGCCGCAGCCCGGCGCGCCTGCCAGCGCCCCAGCTTCAGCCAATGTTTGATTGTGTAGTAGGCGTCCATGTTGCGATGGAGGATGGCCGGGCGGTCATCGCTGTTCGGAGGGCGCAGGCTGCGCCTCCCGGCTTAAGGCTACCAGCCCTTTCTCCTCGAGTTGGGCGACCACTTCCCAGACGGCCTGGAAGGAAAGGTCTAATTCGGTGGCGATGCCAGACACGGTGTGTTCGCCGTCGCAGCGGTCCATGATGTCGAATAACCGGCGGTGCGCTTCGGGGTTGGTCCGGTAGTCGACCCAGATGCCATAGCCGCTGCAGAACACCTCGCCCTTGAAGCGGTTGACCACGTACTGGTCCTGCTCCCAGGCCTGGAGCAAGCCCAGTACGACCCGTAGGGAGGCTTCCAACCGCCCAGGCGTGATGATCGCCGGAGTGTCGAGGTTGGAGTGGTATTCATGATACGGGCGGGTTGGGGAGGAGGGCGGCTCCACGCGCGAGAGGGACAGCATGGGGACGCGCACTCCGGGCGCATTGAACTGGCGCTCGTCATTGCCGATCACCGTACGATACGGGGCACTGTAGCTCAGCGCGTCCAACCCGCGCAGGGCGTGCACCAGGCAGCGGTCGACCCGGCTGTTCGGCTGGAAAGACCCCTGTAAGGCGTGGGGAGAATCGTTGCCCAACATCTCGAGGAACAACCCCCCCACCATGTGCGGAATGAGCGCTTCGTGATGGCTCAAATAAGCAACCGAGCCGATCGTCTCGGGAAGGATCAGCAAGCGATAGGTGTAGTAAGGGCGTTCTCCTGCCAGCAGTGTGCGGGCTGCCTCCAATCCCACTGCCACGCCGGTCAGATCGTCGTTGGCCATCCCCGGGTGGCAGAGATGGGCAGCCAGGACGAAGGTCTTTTCGCTTTGACCGGGGATGAGCACTTCGCCGACCTTGAGCCAACCTGGTTCGAACCGGGTACGGATCACCACCCGATAGGCTGCATCGCCCAGGGTTTCCCGCAGGACCTGGGGAGCACACAGGCCCCAATCGCGTTCGTAATACTTGAAGACAAAGGGGACGGCTTCCGGCAGGCGCGGGTGGACGTGCAGGTGCGCCAGCAGCTCCTCCCTCTGGACGATTCCCTCGAAAGGCGCAGAGTAGGAAACCACATGCAGGGGGTGGTCGGCGTAATCCAGGAGACGTCGACCGTTCAGGTCTTCCAGGTATGCTTCGTGGCAGGTCCATTTCTCGGGGATCTTCCACGTCCAGCAGGCCTCGCCCGACGGATACTCGTGGATGCTCATCGGGACGAGGTCGGCGAGATGGTATAACGCCTGGTCGTAGCCATCCGAGAGAATGTCCCGTTTGAGGGGCCATAATTGTTCGATCAGGCGATACATGTCGATCATGGCATTCGTCAGAGGCGTTTTACCGGTCTGGGTGGGTGCCCTGGTAATGGGCCAGGACATGTTCGCGGTTGGTCAGCAGACTCCAGGGGTCGTCTCTGAGAAAATGATCAACGGCTGCCACGAAGTGTCGCAACTGACAGAGAGCGATGTGCCCGTAGTTGACCGGCAGGCTGTACCACTGGTCCCGGGCCTGTAGCAGGGTTTTCACTGGAGCCAGGCTCAACCGTGGGTCGGCCTCCAGATCGCGCACAAACATGCGATAGGTGCGGATCTCCCATTTAGCGCCGTTGCGCACCAGGCCGCGAAAGTCTTTCCAATAGCGATAGGGCACACTGGCGCGCTGCTCGCAGTAATGCAGCATGGATATGGCGTCGATATCGGCGCCCAGCAACAGCACTTTGAAGCCCAGATCAAGCATTCGGTCGAACGCTGAGCCGGGGTCAAAGGCCGAGGGGGTATCGCGCTGCGCCAGGTCATCGGCATGGTATCCCATCACCGCCAGCGACTGCATGGGATGGGGAGTACGGCGTGCATCCCGCTGCTGGCGCACGTATTCGGAAAACACCCCCATCCCCACAGCCGGTGTGGTCTGGGGATCGAAAGGCTCCCCGCGGGCGAAACCGAAGTTGAAGGCCGGCACCGCAAGCGTCCCGTGTGGGCCGAGCAGTTCCTGCAGGGTTTCCAGGTATGTGCACATCCCGCCGGTCGGCTGCCCCAAGAATTGGATTGCAGAATGGACCAACAAGCCATCGCCAGGCCTGACTCCTACCGCCTGGATCGATTTGAGCAGCCGGTCTTTGTCAATCGTCAGCATTATGATCGCTCAACAGGGATGTGCTGCCCGGATCTTTGTCTCCGGTGGTATAGTCATCCCACATCAGGCGCGCAACCCGAAACTCGAGCTTGAAGCCCATGCGTTGGAAGAGATTCCAACTGGCTTCGTTCTCGTTTAGAACCTGGATCTCTACCGAGTGGACGCCCTGCTTCCGCTCCCATTCCAACGCCAGGCGAGAGAGGCTCTCGCCAATGCCAAGCCGCCGCGCCTCGGGCACGATCCACATGTCGCTCAGCTCACCTACCAGCACACCGCCCATGTACTGTGGGACGCGTTTGATGCGGCACGAGATAAAGCCCACCACCTGGCCCTCGATCTCTGCCACATAGAGATTGCTGAAGCGTCCCAGGGTGCGGCGGAATGTCTCCAACCACAGCTCGGCCACGTTCTCGGGCTGGGGCATGTGATAGCCTGTGCGATAGAAATGCTCGTTCAGCAACCTATACATTTCCAGGATTACAGGAAAATCGGACTCCGCTGCCAGGCGGAATGTGATCCGCCGCCCAGGTTCATCGCTCATCGAATGCCTCCCGCAGGGTTGTAGGCCAGTCGCCTGGCTGCGGGCCGTATTGGGCCAGGAAGGCGTAGGCCAGGCGCTCCAATCCGAATGCCACGCAGCCGGTATGGGCTGGAGAGCCATCCGGCAGGCTGATGTTCAAATGGCGCCCGAAGAAATCCTGGTGGTAATTATATGAGCCAACCGCCAGTGTATCTTGATTATAGGGCAGCAGGGCACGAATCTCGTATTTAAGCTGAAAGGCGCTTTGGTAGGCCGCTTGTCTGCGGAACTCGCCGATAAAGAACGGATCGTTGGCGCTCTCTACCCGGTAAGCCAGGCCAAGCTCCTCCAGGATGGGCTGCATGCGCTGCCTGGCAAGCTCGCGGTTTTCCAGGACAAAGTCTTTCTGCCCGACGAAAATAACCTCTCGCATGGTGAAGTTCCACATCCGCTCGAGAGAATTCAGGTTGATCGCCTCGTAGCGGAAACAATCGCCGACCGCGGTTGCAGTCAGCCGACCATCTGCCAGGGACTGATCGGCCAGTGAAAAATACAGATGATAGCACACCGCCGGCGAGAGCAGGGCCTGGATCGCGGCGAAGTCTCCAGACGGGATGTCGAGGCTGCCATCGGGCCGGCAGGTGGCCTGCTGGGCAAAGTGATCTATGGCCTCCAGGTCTGTCCTCAGGTGAGTGGCGAAAGTCAGGGAGTGAGGGAAGGCCCGGAAGTAATTCACTCGCTCCAGGTAGCGAGCCGGTATCAAGGCCGGGAAGCGATAGGGTGCTGCGCCAAACGAGGCTGCCAGGTCGAGCAGGCGCTTCTCGAAGTCCTCGATCAGCCATGCCACCAATGGCCCCAGGGCATAGATGCCATCTGCTTCCCGGCTGACTTCACCCTGCACCTGCAGCGCTGGCAGGGGATCTTCTCGGTAAGGGACCGGGCGGTCAAGGTAGTCCTCGAGTACCTGGACCTTGGGGGCGATGGCGCCCTTGACCATCGAGGCCACCACCCTGTGAACCTTTTCCTCCAATGCAGCCCGGCGGGCGGCGTCCGGCTGCTGATTCAGGCCCAATCGGATGAGCTGGCTTTCCCCCGATACGTGGGCCGTTAGAATCATTTCGTCTACGTAGGCCAGCTTGGATTGGATATCAGCGACAAGCTGGGCAGGTATGGGGTGCTGAGGGACAATCTCTAACGAATGCTGTGCTCGATCAGGCATGGCGGCGGGTTCCCAGGTGTCGGCAGATGGCAGGCAGACTGATAAGCTCGGCGATGGTTTCGCTGGTAATCTCCACACCAAAACGCTCCTCCAGGAACATCATCACCTCCATGTGGCCCATCGAGTCCCACTGCGGCAGGTCGCCAAAATGAAGATCGGGTACGACCTGCTCGAGTGGCACCTGCAGGGCCTCGGCCAGCACTTCCTGAACCTGTCTGGAAAGGGCGGCAGTCTCTATGTCAGGCATATTGCTCGTTTCCTCTAATTTTGGTAATTTTCACTTTGCAAACCCCCACCGGCTGGTACTGGGGCTCCCAGCGGCCCCAAGGCATGCCGTTCTCCCCGGACCGGAAGTAGAATCTGGCCAGGCCTTCCCGCAGCTCTGCGCAGTCGCGCAGGGCGGCGAAAAGCTCGTCGTAGCGCTCATAGTTGGAGGGGGCCTGATCGGGCAGGTAAAAGGCCTGGCGCAGGCTGGCTTCGGTGTAACACCACCCGGAGGACGGCTGATGATACCAGTCCAGGTCGCGGGCCGCCGCCAGGGTTGCCAGGAACATGCCTCCCGGTTTGATCACCCGCATCAGCTCTTTGACTACCTGCCCCAACGCCGGGGGCGGATTGTGCTCCAAGGCCGAGACAGCCACCACAGCGTCCAGCGCCTCATCGGCGACGGCTTCCAGGCGCTGCAGGTCCTGCTGGTAGAAGACGACCCTGCCTGGCGCCGGGCGGGGTGACAGGCGGCTGTAGATGGCCCTGCCTACCAGGCTGGCCCTGGATCTCAGGCCGTGCACCCGTCCAATGTTATGCCAAAAGGATTGCCCTGCAGGAGACAGGTCTGCCGGACGCAAGCCAACTGCATGATACCTCCGGCGGAAATGGGTCGGCAGATCGGCACGGCTGGCCCGGTCGACGCTCAAGACCTCGGCTCCCCGCTCCGCAAGGTACCACTGTAGCACACCCATACCGGCGCCGGCATCCAGTATGTGCTTACCATTCACTGCTCCCAGGTTATCGATGATCCAGGCCAGGTCGAGCAGGTAATGCCAGCCAAACTCCAGCCCGAGAGATTTCGCCAGCCGGCGCAGGTCGCTGACCAGCGGGCGGTGTTGCTCCAATAGCTCTACCGAGAGGATCTCGATTTTATCCCTGCAGGGAGCGCTCATGGGCCTCATCCATCAGGAAGGGCTTGCCGTCCCTGATTCCGGCCAGGATCACCTGCAGGACAGGTGAGTTTTGAGCCAACAGGTCGCGCCATGAAAAATCACGCAACCTGACGTAACCGGGACGAGGGCCATCTTCCAGGTAGCGATCGAAAGGCAGTGAGGCGCGGAAAAGCTGGAAATATAAGAAGCGGCGGGCATTGGCCTGCAGTTCGGTTGGCAGGAGGATGTCTTCGGCCTGCAGGAATTCTTCGATCATCCGGCGGTGTTCCTCGGATGAGGGTGGAAAGAAGACCGTGGGCAATTGGGTATAGCGCGCCTTGCCGCCGCACACCACCGCTGCGCCCATCAAGGAGGCCTCTAACCCAATCGAGGAGTTATAGACCATAAGGAACTTGGAGCGCCGCACCAGATCGTAGGAGCTGATGTATTGGCGCGAGTCGATATATTCTACGTTGGGCAGCAAGTCCGCCTGCCGCTGTCGCAGCCAGTCGCCGACGGTTTCGTTGCTCTGTTTGGCGGTACCCGGGCGCATCTCGTCCGGGTGGGCGCGGATGACGAACAGCGTCTCCGGATGCGAGCGGATCAGCTCCAGGACCTGCTCCAGCCAGGCGAACATGTGGGGGAAGGTGGTGTTGGCATGCACCTGGCTGGTGTCGTAGATCACGTTGGTGAACACCGCCACTACCTGGCGGAAGCGCGCGGCTTTCTCCAGAAAGCTAGCCTCCAGGCTGCGCATTTCCGGCCAGAAGCGGATGCCAGCCATGGTGAACTTGCCTTGAAATCGTTCTTCCAGATAGGCGTCGAGGCGGGCCTCCTGTTCCGTGGAGAGCTCGAAACCGACGGGGATGTGCACCGGGTAGGCAGTGGCTTCGCCCTGGGTGAAAAAGGCGGAGAAGCGCTGGAATCCCACCTCGTGGGTGATTACCCGCTGCCTTCGCTGTAGGGCAATCCAGCGCGCCGCGGCCTCCGGGTAGAGCGTCCCATTGAAGATCAACACCGCCTGGGGTTGGAGGGCTTCCAGCAGGCTGTCAAATTCCCGTGCGATGTTGTAAGCCGAAACCAGGTACTCGCGCAACAGGTAGCGGGTGGGCTGGTCATCGGGTAGGCTGTAACGCCGCAAGGCCCATCGCAGGGAAGACAGCACCAGCCTACCCAACGGAATATTTACCGAGGCGCCTGCGCCGTCCCTCACACCTGCCAGGCTGGCCCAGAGTGGATACTCGAACTTGCTTAATTCATCCACGCCCAGTGTGCTGATTGCGGTTGCCAGCCCGGGATGCGGCCGATAGTCAAGCCAGCGCACTTCAGCCCTGCCGAACAGCCGGCGCGATTGGGCGATACAGGCTTTACAGGGCGGAGGCTGGGTATGGTCACGGCGATTGGTGCCCAGCACGCAGTGGCTCATGCCAGCCCGGCAAACAACATGCACCACCGGCATCCCTGCTAGGCGCAAGCTCCAAGAGGTCAACAGCGAGTAGGCGGCGTTCAAGCTGAGCCCGCTCAGACGAGCGGTGGCGTTGAAGACCACCACTGGCCGTACTCCCGGAGGTGGGACTGGGGCATAGAGGGCCACCTGCTGGGCCAGGCGCCGGATGCGCTGCCAGTTTTGCACACCCGCCGATCGCTGCCGCAATCGAGTGAAGAGGCTATAGGTTTTTGTCTGCATGGACAGGTTGAGCTGGGAGTCTTCAGGACTGTGGCCTGTGGGCCTGATAGTAGGCTTCGGTGAGCCGTTGGATGGCGATCAGGAAGCCCTCTCCCTGGCGCTGGTGGCCCCTCCATATCTCGGGGATCATGGTGCCGTGATAATCCCCGATCACCCGGAAGAATTGCACCCAGTCGATCGTGCCTTCGCCGATCTGCAGGCCCTCGCCATCCAACCCGGCGCCGTCGGAAATGTGCAGGTGCCCGATGTGAGGCAGCAGGATGCGCACTTCTTCGTAAAAATCTTTGTGGATCCAGTTGCAGTACAACTTGGAGTGCGAGGTATCGAAGCACATCTTCAGTCGGAGAGGTGCGATGAAATCGCGGATCTCCGCAGCATCCATGAAGGCGTTGGTCAGCCATTGACCGCCGAAATACCAGGGATGGGGCGGCAGATTCTCGAGCAGCAGCTCCACGCCTCCAAAATCTAGCTCCTGTAGGGAGTTACGCAGGTTGTCGTACAGGGCGGCACGGTTTTTGATGAGGTGGTCCAGACTCATTGCCCCGGGATGGACGACCACCTTGGGAGAACCCACGAAATGGGGAGCCATCTCGCGGGTCAGGTCGATCGTCTTTTGCACCAACAGGCATGAAGCCTGGCGCTGTTTCTCGTCTGACGAACACAGGTCCACCAGGGTGCGGTCCCAAAATTCGGGGGCGTGGGTGACCAATTTGTATTGAAAATCGTCGCCTGGATAGTGTTCATCCAGGTCCTGGTCGGTGAAGTGATACTCCAGCAGGCGCGGCTTGTATGCCAGCAGCTCTTCGAAGTCGCGGAAGCGGACCGTGAAGCCGTATTCCATGGGCAGGATATGGTCCACGTCCAGCTCGATCTTGATCCCCAGGTCGCGCTCCAGGAAGGGTTCGTCTTCTTCGATGGTCCGGTCTGCAATGCGACCGATCAGCCTGGGGTATTGTTGTGGGGAGATTCCCAGGGCGGGTCCCTTGACGCTGACTAACTCGGGGGTAATCGTCTCTCCCGGGGAGATGCGTCGGGCAGCCACCAGGGACTTGCCGAGCACCTCCCGGTTTAGAATCTCGCCGCGTGAGAAGAACTTCTCTTCCCCAGTGCCCAGGGCTAAGGCAACCTGGCGGATGTCGCGGACCATCTTCTGCAAGCCTTGAGGCTCCAGGCTGGCAGCGTGATCGGGGCCCTCCATGGTGCGATCCAGGGTGACGTGTCGCTCGATGATGCTGGCGCCCAGGGCAGAAGCCACGGTGGACACCGCGATCCCCCGTTCGTGCCCCGAATACCCGACCGGGACGCCGAAGCGGCGCAATTGGTTCATGAAGCGCAGGTTGATGTCTTCGAAGGCCGCGGGATAGGTGCTGTTGCAGTGCAGCAGGGCAAATTCGGCACCACGCTCCTTGAGGAAATTCACCGTATGCTCCACCTCATCCATGCGGGACATGCCGGTGGAGAGGATCAGTGGCTTGCCTTTCTTTGCCAGGTGGTCGAGCAGAGGCAGGTTTGTCAGGTCCGCCGAGGCCACTTTAAACGCCGGCACGCCGAGCCGGTCCAAGAAGTCAGCGCTATCGCTGTCGAAGGCCGAGCAGAGGAAGGTGATGTTCTTCTTCCGGCAGTAATCCACGATCTCGTAATAGGCTTCATCTGGAAGCTCGACCTGCTGCAGGATGGGAAGCAGGTAACGCAATGTCTTCTCCCCTGCGTTGGCGTTATCCAGGTATTTCCTGGCGTAGAGCTTCTCCAGATGGCGTTTTTGAAATTTGACGGCGTCAGCTCCAGCATTGACCGCTACGTCGATCAACTGGAACGCCAGGGCCAGGATGCCGTTGTGATTGACGCCGATTTCGGCGATGATATAGGTGGGCTGACCATTACCAACTAGGCGATCGCCAATCTTTATGATAGGCATTTGCACCTCCGGGGCAAGGGATCGAAAATTCAAGTTCAGGGATTTTGGGCTTGGACGGGCCAGGTTCCCGATGCGGGAAGATAAAGGCCCAAGCTCTGGAGACTGATCTCTCCGCTTTCCAACAGCCGCTCGGCGCGCCGCCAGTCGTCTGGCGAATCGATATCGATCCAGTCGGAGGCATCGATCACTACTGGCAGGATGCGTTCCCCGGTCATCGAATTCTTCTCAAGGATGGTATCGGTCCAGGCGGCGTCGACGTAGCCGGTCTGCCAGTAGACTTCCGGCAAGGACTGGCGAGGCAGGTTGTAAGGCTCCGGCACGTCGATTTGGAGCAGTGGGCGTAAGAAGCCATCGCCATCGATGCGCCACATCTTGAAGGGGTTTTGAAACGGGAGGCAGACAGTGCGGGCCGAATCGGCCTCCCGCCGCTCTTGCAGGCGATAGACTGCCTGGTCTATGTGCCACACCCGGCGGAAGGGCGAGGTCGGGCGGAGCTGGACAACCATCTCCGGGCAGTAGCTTTCGTGCTCCGCCAGCCAATTCAAGGCATGCTGGAAGACGGGCAGGTCGGGGGTGCTATCCTGGGCGTATTCCGCTGGACGGAGGAAAGGGGCTTCAGCGCCGTAATGGCGGGAGATCTCGGCAATCTGCGGATCGTCAGTCGAGACCACGACCCGAGTAACCGTCTCGGCGGCCTGCGCGGCGGCGATGCTGTAGGCGATCAGCGGGTGCCCGGCGAAGGGGCGGATGTTCTTGCGGGGGATGCTCTTCGAGCCGCCCCGCGCCGGGATCAAGGCCAGGATTTCCATGATTTGACAGACTCGGAAGGAGAAACCTGGGTCACCAGGCGGTCCACCCGCCGTCGACCACCAGGTTGGCGCCGGTCATGTAAGAAGATGCCTCGGAGACCAGGAAGAGCAGCGCCCCATTGAGCTCGTCTTTACGGGCCATGCGCCCCAGCACGGCCCGTGAGGAGTAGGCCTGCACGAAGGTCTCGTCGTGACCGTTGTACACCCCGCCCGGGGTGAGGGCGTTGACCCGGATATTCTTTCCGGCGTAGTATGCCGCAAGATACCTGGTAAGGCCGATCAGGCCGGCCTTGGTGACGGTGTAATACACGGGTTTATATTGGGGGTCCTGTCCAGGCCGTTGATAGATGCGCTGGTCGGGACCGACCAGGCCATAGATGGAAGCGATATTGACGATCACCCCGCCGCCCTGGGCCAGCATCGGCCTGATGGCAGCCTGGCAGCACAGGAAGACGCCGGTCAGGTTGACGGCCAGGGCCTGGTTCCAGGCGTCCAGCGGGAAGTCCTCGAAGGCCCCACCGGCGGATGGGCCTCCGCCTGCCGGCAGGTGCCCTGGATCGAACTTCGGATCCAGGGCAGCGCTGTTCACCAGGATATCGAAACGCCCAAAGGCTTGCAGCGTGGCCGCCACCATCCGGTGCACCGACTCTGGCTGGCTCACGTCGACCGGAACAGGTAGTGCGACCAGGCCATCCTGGGTCAGACTGGCCGCCAGGGTTTCTCCGGAGGCGAGGTCCAGGTCGGCTACCACCACTTGAGCGCCGGCCTGGGCCAGCGTGCGGCAGAACTCCGTGCCCAGCAAGCCGGCGCCCCCCGTTACCACCGCCACCTTGCCTTGCAAGTCGAATGAAGCTGGAAGCTCAGCCACGAGGCCTCAGGAGGATCTGGATTCTGGCTCCGGTCATTTCTTCATATCCATCTGAGTTAGTCCTGCGGCCTCAGGCTCGCCTCTTTTCTGCTCTATATCTCCAGGCGCGCCAGAGGCTTTGTCCGCCTGGTTGCGCCCATCGGTGTTGTTCCTGAAGCCGTCCGGCAGCAGGAAGCCACGCCCTTCCAGATAGGAGATGATGATGCGGGCGTTCTCATCCGGGGATGCATCGACAGTGTACAGGGTAAGCTCGGGATCGACAGGAGCTTCGTAAGGATCGTCCACGCCGGTGAATCCGGTTATTTGCCCACGGCGCGCCCGGGCGTACATGCCCTTCACATCACGCTCTTCACATACCTCAATGGGTGTATCGACGAACACCTCGATGAAGCGTTCGTCTCCGACCATCTTGCGCGCCTCATTGCGGGTGGCGCGATAAGGGCTGATGGCAGCGCAGATCACGCAGCCACCGTGGCGGGCTATTTCGCCGGCCACAAAACCGATGCGCAGGATGTTGGTATCGCGGTCTTCGCGTGAGAAACCCAACCCCTTTGACAGGTGTGTGCGCACCACATCGCCGTCCAATAGGGTCACCTGGCGGCCTCGCTCCAGGAGCAGGGAGGTCAGTACCTCGGCCGTGGTGGACTTGCCCGCGCCGCTCAGTCCCGTGAACCAGATACAAAAGCCTTGCTTGTGGCGTGGCGGGTACATCTGCGCCAGAATCTCAGCGGTTTCCTTGCGTGTGAACCATTCTGGCAGGGCCTCGCCCTTAGCCAGGAAATCATCCCTGACCTGGGTGCCGGAGATGGTGAAGATGCGAGCATTTTCAGGGACCTTGGGCAGTTCTTCATAGCGGTCTTCATCGGCCAGGTAGACCAGTTCTTTGAACTCAATCGGTTTGACCCCCAGCTCATCGGAGTACTGTTCCATCATTGCCTGGGCTTCGTATGGACCGTAGAAAGGCTTGCCATGGCTATCATTCCCGGGACCGGCATGGTCGCGGCCGATGATGAAGTAATTGGCGCCGTGATTGCGCCGGATGATTGCATGCCACAAGGCCTCCTTCGGGCCGGCCAGGCGCATCGCCAGCGGGAGCAGGCTGAGCAGGGTGCGATTTGGATCATAGTAATTCTCCACCAGGGCACGATAGACCCGCACCCGGGTATAGTGATCCACGTCGCCAGGCCTGGTCATGCCCACTACAGGATGGATCAGCAAGCTGCCATTTACTTCTTCAGCCGCTCGTTTGGTGAGCTCCTCGTGAATGCGATGCATCGGATTGCGGGTCTGGAATGCCACCACATTCTCATAGCCCATCTCCTCCAGCCTGGCCCGCACCTGGGCCGGGGTGCGGCGCAGGTCGGTGAAATCGTTGTAGCGTGGCAGGTCGAGCACCTTGAGCTCACCGGAGATGTACACCTTCCCCCAACGAACCATCTCAGAGATCAGAGGATGACGTTCGTCTGTGGTGCCTAAGACCAGGCGCGCTTCCCGCTGTGCATCCCAATGGTAGACTTCTTCGATCCGCATGACGGCAATCGTGTTGTTGCGGGCATCGCATAAGACGACCTGCTCAGCCCAGTTCGGCAGCGAGCTCTCATCCACCGGTAGAGTGACCGGGATGGGGAACAAAGTGCCATTGCTCAGGCGCATCTCGGTCAAGACGCGTTCGTAATCGGCGCGCCGCATGAACCTGTCGAGGGGCGAGAAGGCGCCAGTTGCTAGCAATTCCAGATCGCAAAGCGCACGTGCGGAGATCTGGATCGAAGGCAGGTTCTTGGAGCTTTCCAGCAGCTCCTGGCGTTCTTCACCGTTTACCATCAGATTGATGAGTTTCCCACCGTAAGGGCTGGTGAGATTTCTCGTGGGTGTATTTTCCGTCATCGATTTGTTCTCCTTGTTGAAGGGGTTTCTTTGTCGTAGTAATGTGTCTGGCATTTTTTTCACAAGCCGCAATTATAGCCGCATTTCATCCGCCACACTGTGTAGTGTATCGAGGAGAGCCAACCGCATGAGCAGAATCAAACAAAAGGCATTTGATATAATGCCAGGAATGGGAGGGTTAATCTGCGCCAGAAAGGCTGACCCGGGCTCGTGAAACCATCTGGGCTGTACCGGCTGATTTTTCTTACAGTCCTGATCGCCTACGCGCTGTATTGCGCTGTTTTTATTTATAAGACCAGTTTCGTAGTCGAGGGGGAGAGACATTTCGTCCTGTTCGATGACGCCATGATCTCTATGCGTTATGCGGCCAACCTGGCGCGTGGTTACGGGCTGGTCTGGAACCCAGGAGCAGAGCGGGTGGAGGGCTACACCAACCCCCTGTGGGTGGTGTATATGGCATTCTTTCACCTGTTTCCCATACCGGCTGCCAAAATCAGCTTGTTCATCCAAGCCAGTGGGGCGCTCTTCCTGATCGCCAACTTGTTTTACGTCCGCCGGCTGGCGGAGGTCCTCTCGGCGCGCCTCCTGATGGGTATCCTGGCTGTCGTGCTGGCGGCTTTCTACACCCCTCTGAACAACTGGGGATTGCTGGGTATGGAGGTCAGTCTGCTGACGCTGATGCTCAGTGCGAGTCTGTGGTTGCTTCTGCATGAGCAGAAGGAAGGTCGCTTTACCGCCCACGCCTACCTGATCCTAGGGGTCAGCACCCTGGTCCGGTTGGACATGGCAGTGCCTTACCTGGTCACCCTGGCATTCTTTTTTCTGACCGACCGTTCCAACCGGCGCCAGCACCTGCTGTGGGGTATTGGTGTGTTGGCTGTCTTCCTGCTTGGCCAATCGGCCTTCCGCCTGATGTATTACGGAGAGCTGCTGCCCAATACCTACTACTTGAAAATGGCCGGTTACCCACTGGACTTGCGAGTCGCACGCGGCCTGTACGTCCTGTTTCAATTCATCTGGAAGTTCAACTGGGTGCTCTTCCTGATGCCCTTCCTGGCGCTGATTTTCCGGCATGAGCGGCATATGGTGTTGCTGGTCCTAGTTTTTGTGGGCCAGGTCGCCTACAGCGTATACGTGGGGGGTGATGCCTGGGAACATCGCGGCGGCAGCAACCGCTACATCTCCATCGTGATGCCGGTCTGGTTTTTGCTCTTTGCCTATGTTGCCGATAGTCTGTTCGGCGCCATCATCAACCGGCTCGAGGGCTGGCCTGCCTGGCGAGAACGCCTGGCGAATGTGGGATTGTCTGTATTCGTGCTGGCAAGCATGGTCAACTTCAACCTGTTAGTCGACTTCAAATCGCTGGAGCGCTGGGTTTTACTCCGCCAACCGGCTTTTGTGGAGGGCAATAAAGAGGACGTGCGTATCGCGCTGGAAGTACGCAAGATCACCCGCCCGCAGGCCAGCATCGCCGTGGTCACTGCGGGGGCGATCCCCTATTTTTCCGATCGACCGGCCATCGACTTGCTGGGAAAGAGCGATGCCCACATCGCCCGAGGAGAAGTGCGCGGCGCAGGTGGGCTGCTAGACCTTGAAAACTACCGGCCAGGCCATATGAAATGGGACTATGCTTATTCAATCGGCCGGTTGAAGCCCGATGTCGTCGTGCAATTGTGGAACAGCCCCGAAGAAGCCCAACTCTATCTGGACCAATATTACGTGATCGGAGGAGCGGGGGGAGAGCTGGCCTTTTCCCTGCGCCGAGATTCTCCCAACATCCTGTGGGACAAAGTCCACCTTCTGCCATAGTTATATCGGTAGGGCGTCTCTAAGGTTAACGACTCGGCCTGCCTCTGCTGAACGATGCACCGCCAGGCAGACCTGCAGGGCCAGTATACCGTCCTGCAGCGTGCAGACGGGGGATGCCTCGCCCCTGACGACCTGGATAAAGTGGCGCATCTCTTCTAGGTACATGTCATTGCGTTGAAAGCCTTCCGGTGGCGGAAAGACTTTCCAGCCGGTTTCCACGGCCCTGTACATTCGTGCGGTCCCGTCTGAGTTGTCCCAGCGCAGGCTGCCCTGTGTCCCGATGATTTCCAGCCAATGTGTGTGGGGGCGCTGGACGTAGTCCAGGTGCACGCTGCCCAATGAACCGCTTGCAAAACGCAGGCCAATCTCGGCCGTGTCCTCCACGTCCAATCCTAGCTGGTTGGTCTGGATGGTGAAGGCCCAAACGGCGCTCATCTCACCAATCAGCCAGCGCAGGTAATCAAGAGGATGGGAGAGGGTCGGAACCACGCCGCCTCCCAGGTCACGGCGGGCGCAATAACTCTGGCGGTAATCTTCCCAGGGGTGCCAGTCGGGCAGGTACTCACCCCAATGGACCCTGGCAGCCACTACATCACCAATGGCTGCCTGCGCCAGCAGCTCTCGAATGCGCATTAATCCTGGGTGGTAGCGGTAGTGGTAACCGACCAGAACCTGGCTTCCGGAGCTTGCTGCCGCGGCTACCAGGTCATCGACTCTGTCCATGGAGTGTGAGACGGGCTTTTCGATGAGCAGGTGGCAGCCAGCCTGCGCCGCTGGGATGGCTACCTCCAGGTGAAGGGCAGTCGGGTTGGCGACGATCACCGCTTGCGGGCCTTCAGCCAGGGCCGCCTCCAGGTCGGTTTCTACAGGCAGGCCGACCAGCTCGTCCTCGGGTAAGGTGCTAAAGTGGGTTCGATAGAGGAGAATATCCTCCTCGCCCAGAGCCTGCAGGTTGCGCAGGTGGCGGCGCCCTATCGAGCCCAGGCCGGCGATCAGGATCTTCATCCTACCAGTCCAGATTTGCCTCGTACTTCCAGGCCAGCAGGGTGGGGCCAGCGATCTCGCGGAAGACCTTGCAATCGAAGGGGGTAAATAGCTGGCGCCACAATCCCGGCTGGCCTTTCGGCAACTGGCCTACCAACTCCCCGGCCTTCTCTTGCTGCCAGTCGGAGTCGGGATTGCGCTGCGCTTCCGCCAGGACGGCTTCCTTCAGGCTCGGCTCTCCTGGGCCGGCACCCAGGAACTGCCAGAGCTGGCTGAGGCTCTCCCAGGGATTTGATAACAGGTCTTCGTAGCGCAGAGTCCGAAAACGGTCACCATACAGCTCCTTAGCGGCTCGCTCTGTCTCGCACACATTCCTGGTCCAGCTTTCCGCGGCCAGACGGGCGCCTTGGGGAGTGAATAGTGAGCGCTCGCCTCTCAGGAAAGGACCTGGATCGGCGTAGAATTCCCGGCGGATGCGCAGGTCTTCATTGGTCAGGTGCTGTGCGGCGTCTATGAAGGCCTGGAAGCGATGGGAGATAGCGGTGTCCCTGCCATCGCGCACGATGTAGACCAGGCGCGCTTCCGGGTATACCTTGTGCATTAGGCGCACCGCTTCACCGCCCAATAGACTGTTGGGACTCTTATCCCCCACAATGCGCACCCCCAGCGGGCGCGCCTCTCGTTCCAGGATGAAATCAGCCACAGCGCGCAATACCAGGGGCGAGAGATCGCGGCCATGGTTCCAGCGGTTGCTGCGCCGGGCCAGCCAGGCTTCCACTTCTTTGCTCGCTACCAGCGATTGGAGCAAAGGCGGGCGGGTGAAAAAATGGGCCTGGTAATTACAGTGCACCTCGGGGTGCAGGCGGACCAGGCGGGCCAGCAGGGTGGTCCCGGAACGGGCGTGCCCCAGGATGAAGAATTTATCCAGGGGGAAGATCGCCCGCGCTTCAGCGACCTCCTCCGGTGTGATGGAAGGCACTTCCCTGAGGACCTGGTGCTCCGAATCCCCGGTGATCAAAACGCGGCCGGCCATCAGAAGCCGCCGTCTCAGTTTAGCCAGCATGGTTCTTTCCCAATAGAGAGAGCACGAAATCAGCCGTGTGGCTGGCGGCGTTGCCATCTACAAAGGTACATTCTTGCCGAATAAAGCGTTGCTGGGCAGGGCGGTCGGCATGCGGATTAGTCAGGTAGAAATTCAGGACCCGGAGTAATTGAGTCTCGTCCAGCGCCACGCGCCCTGCACCTGCCTGGCGGAAGCGCGAGTGGGTGGGCCAGCCTCCGATTCTTGACAGGGGCAGGGTGAACTTTCCGGGCCAACCAACCGGGGAATCGATGCACACGCTCACCACCGGGCGCTGGTGAATGCAGGCTTCCACCACCATGGTGGAATAGACGGTGGTAAACACGTCGGAGTGGAACATCATGGAAGATTTCTCCGGCATGTCTTCACCGGAGTAATAGCCCATTTCACCGCCCATCGGCACCGGTTCCACCACGTGAACGTGCGGCATCTCGGCTGCCATGCGCTGGATGCGTTCCCGCTCGGCAGCGTAATGCGGAACAGCCAGGAAATGGTTGGGGTGCAACCGCACCAACAACTGGGCCGGTTCTACCAATGCCTCAGAATTGACCAGGCGCGCCAGCGCTTCCACATTTTGAATGTTTGGAGAAAAACTCACGAAACTACAGGCGTAGGAGATCAACTTCCGCCCCGCATCCAGGTGATGGAGGTGGAAATATTCATCACGCGGGATCAGCCACTCCTTGCGGAAGTACCCGTCATAGGAGGGTATGCCCCCAATGTTCACCCGCTCTGCCCGCCAGTCTGCACCCTGGATCAGCTCTGCCTTTTGGATTTGCGACCAGCAGGTGATCCAGTCGACCGCTGCGCCGGGCAGGCTGTAGCTGCTGGTATTGTCCCATCCGACGATCACGCTGGCAGTGGGTATTCTCATGAGCCTGGCCTGCCTGAGGAGGTAGCGGTCTAATCTCCATCCAGGGGTGCTGGCGACTACCAGAGCCGGTTGATAGCGTTCAAACAGGTCGCCATACAGGTTAGGGGTAAAACGGCCCTGTTGGCGGATCAACACAGAGCGGGCTGCCCTGGACCTGCGCAGGCCCCACAACAGGACCTTCATCAATGGAAATAACGCCCGGCGGCGCGGGTGGGCTTCGGCTTCCACTTCGTGCACGTAACTATCAACCGCCTGCAGATTGATCCGGTTGGAGGCCCCTGCCCGGCGCAGGAAATCCAGCCACCATTGGGCTGAGTTCGACTGGTTTTGGAAGTAGGCGCGTGCCTGCTTGAAGCGCAGGCTCTCTATCGTCAAACCGGGTCTACCAAAACGCTCTTGGATGCGTTCTCTTAGTGCATCATCGGTCAGCATCACCACTTCGACGCCGGCTTCCAATAGGCACGGAACCAGGTCACTCAGCAAGAAATAGACGATTGCCAGGCCATGATCGGCGCTGATGAAGATACGCTGCGGGGTGGTCACGCGGTCCTTTTCAACTCCGGTAGAGCATCTCGAAGGTCTTGCGGTGCAGCCACAGCAACAGCTTCCTGGCGGGCTTCCAGGGCGAGGGTGTGCGCTTATCGGCCTGGAGCGCATCCGCAGCCACCCGGGGGGGTTCGTTCGCCGGTCGGCGATCGAGCGCCTCCAGGCTGTTTCCCAGGTGCTGCACCCACCATTGGGGCGTGGAAAGGCGCAGGAAACCTCTTTCGTTGAGGGCGATGTCTATCGAGCGCACCTGGCCCATCGGGCGGTCTGAAGGCAGAGGTAGTATGCTCTGCAGCACCTTGCGCCGCGCCAGGAACTGAAAATGCCCTGCGCCCACGTAATAGCGCTGCCCTTGGTGCACGATGCACAGATTCTGGCTGGAATCGTAATGAGTTCGTGCATCCGCCTCGCTCCTCCCCAGGCTGCGTGCGTGGCGCCAGTAGTCTTCCCAGGGAAGATAGCGGCCGCGTTCCAGGCGTACTCCCGGGGTGGACTGCGCCCAGCTTATCGTGCTGGTGGAGAACTCCTCCGGACTCCACATCGGAATGCCGGTGACCATGCCGGCGTTTGGAAAGGTCTCCAGTACATGGACCAGGGCGGGCAGCCAGCCCGGGTAGTGATAGATGTCGCTGTCCGCGTAGGCCAGGTACTCACCCGGCGCGCCGCCGAACAAGATGTTCCATGCACCGCTCTTGCCCAGGTTGCGGTCGGAAAGCCACAGGTATTGGATGCGACCCTGCCGATGGGCTTCGAGCAGGTAGTGGCGCACTTCTGCGCAACTGGCGTTGTCGAACACCAACAGGTCATAATCGCCGGCGGTATTTTCCCAGATGCTTTCCAGGCACACCTGCAGTACCTTCAGGCTTTCGGCGTAGTAGCCACTGATAAATGGGATGAACGAGACCACTGCCACGGTGACTCTGGCAGGCTGGGCGGCCTGTTCGAGCGTCTTGGCCGGGTTGTGCCCGATTCGTTTGCCTTGAAACTCCATGCGCCGATTAGCCGGATTTCAAAGTGAGCCGGTGATCCTGCGCCGCAGGCGGCGGAAGCGGCGTGCCAGGAACCAACGCCCGCCGCGCTGCCGGCCATCCGGCGGCGTCAGCCTGACCTCTGCCATGCGCAGCGCCCTCAACAGAGTCATCTTAGGCGGGTGCAATTTTCCCTGCGAAAATTGCTTGTCGCTGTCCAACACCATGTAAAGATGGTTGGCCCCTCCGGCTAGGGCTTGATTCTGCCTTGATTCCTCCAGGTTATAGTGTGCCTGGCCTCCCGGCAGGTGGCTGTAATCGTGCTCCTGGTGGACTGCCATGATCGAGAGGGTGACATCCACCACCGGCCAGCCCTGCTGCCTGGCATGGTAGATCATCCAGTTATCCCAGCCGGCACGCCCGATTGCGAAGTCGGGTATTTGGTGGAAGAGCTGGCGTGGAAAGACGAAGAAATCACTCCCTGCCGGCAGATGGCGGTGGCCGCGCCGGCACACCTCCTGCCTCAACCTTTGGTCCCAGCCGGGCGAGAAATCCAGCAACTCCCGTACCTCCAGGTCCCAGCGCTGGCCTACCACCAGGAAGCGCTTAAGCAAGGCCGCGATTTGGCGGCTTGTCTCCAACAGATCGGGCATCAGGAGCATATCTGCGTTGGCATAGGCCAGCAGAGGATTATGGCTGGCCTGACGGGCCAGGTCGAAGATCGAGCTGACCAGCGGGGTACCTGTCGGGTTGCAGGCCACCCGGGCCAGGTGTCTGATTCCAAGTTGGGTGGCGGTCTCTGCGATGCCTGCCTCATCCCCTACCAACAGCACTTCTACTTCTGGACCCAGATGGACCCAGGAAGAGATGGCGTTGCGCTGGATGGTGGCAATGTGTGGGTTGGTAAATGGCTTGGGTGCGGTGAACAGGCTCAAGAGGCCCATGGATCAACTTCAAACCATTCGCCGCCAGGCACGTCGAGGTGAAAGCCGGGTGAGCAGACGCCTGCGCAGGAGGCCCACACGGCGCTTGAGGCGCACATTTCGCTCGGGTTGAATGGGCAAAGCAGAGCGCTGTTTGGAGGGGCGCGCCAGGACAGTGATGTAGAGGGGCAAGATTTCGGAACGCGGCCGGCCGTGTTCTCGGAGGGCGAGCACTGCGAAACCGGCTGTGGCCAGCATTTGTGAGAGGGTGTGTGAACTATAGGCCACCAGGTGGGCGGTCTCGAAGCTGTCGTGGGCGTACAGGTTGGGAACCTCGACCAGCAAGGTGCCATCCTGCGTGAGCAGTGTCTCCCGCAAAGATGCGAGGTACGCGTGCGGTTCTGGCAGATGTTCCAATACATGCGCCAGGCTGATCAGGTCGAATCGCTCGGCGAAAGAGGCGCGCAGATCTTCCAGGGTGGGATAGATCGGAATACCGTCCTTCTGCGCATACGCCCGATAAGCCTGCCCGGGTTCGATGCCCACGGACTGGCAGCCGTACAATCCATTGAGATGTTTGAGCAGCAACCCGGCGGAACAGCCGATGTCCAGGTGGCGTTTGACTGCCGGCAACCGGTCTTGCAGAAAGGCTCCCAGCGCCTGTGCCCGGCCTTGTTGAACAGCCAGGTCTTTGGCGGTAGGCTCCTCGCTTCCCTGATAGAGCCGGCGATATTCACGCTCGTAGAAGGCCGCCAGCTCTTCGGGGGTCTTGCGCGGCGATTGATAGACCAATCCACAGTTGGCGCACAGGCGGTAGTTCAGGGCCTCGTCCCGAAAGACAGGGCGCGCAAATACGCTGCTCTTCTGGCCGCCGCACAATGGGCAGGAGAATACCAGTTCGTTCACCCTGGCCGTCTCTCAAGGCTGCCCGCCGCGCCGGGATCGGCCTCCCGGTAGTCCTTGGGCCTAACCTCAGCGTTGATCAGGGCCAGTTCCGGCTCGCGCTCAAACAAGGCCAGGATGTCTAACCAGGAGAAATCATCCTGATTCGAGAAACGGGAGAAAATCTGGCGCAGCAGCTCCAGGTCTGCTGGGGTATCCACCGTCCAGCGCAGGTGACCATAGTCCAGCCCGTGATTGACCAGCATGATCCGGAAGCGTTCGGGCTGCTCGTAGAAGAAGGGCATCACGTGTTCCCTCTGGTGGGGCTCGATGGCCTCTCGCCAGGCGATCTCCAGATTTTTTAAGGTAGTCACCTCGGTATCCAGGCCGATGGGGTAGGTGCGTCCCCAGGGTGGCGGCAAACGGTTAGCGGCAAAATCGAATTCAGGAGAGCCGTCGCCCTTGAGGGAACCTTCACCCAGGAAAGCTCCTACAGTCTTGTCGACCACCGTTGGGTCGATGACCGGGCAGTCGGCGGTGATGCGCACCACGATCTCGGCCCCGAAGGCCCGGCTGGCCTTGTAATAGCGATCGAGCAGGTCGTAGGCGCTGCCCCGGAAGCAGGCGTAGCCGCGCTGCCGGCAGAGGTCCGCAATCGGGTCGTCTTGCCCTTCATCGCTGGTGGCAACGATCACCTCATCCAGGCGGCTTGCCCGCTGTACACGCACCACCACCCGCGACAACATCGGCTGGCCCCCGATATCCAGCAAGACTTTACCTGGCAGGCGGGTCGAGGCCATGCGCGCCTGGACGATGGCAACCGTGCGCATTACCCCACCTTCCCTTGCAAACTGGGCGTGACCGGCTGCAGGGCGATGCGGTAGGCCTCGAATAACTGGGGGGAGTTTACCTCCCAGTTGGCGCGTTGTTCGGCCAACACACGAGCCGCCTTGCCCATCTCGGGCAGCCGTTGGCGAGCGCCTACCGCCTCAAGGATGGCCTCCGCCAGGGCCTGGTCGTCTCCGTCTGGGAAGAGCCAGCCCTCCTCGCCAGGGGTGATCCACTCCCGGTTCCCGGGGATATCCGAGAGCAAGACCGGGACGCCCGTGGCCAACGCCTCCAGCATCGAGATAGACGTGCCATCGCTGTGGGAAGCACTGAGGTATAAATCGGCGGCCCGATAATATTTCACTAACTCGGCCTGTTCCACCTGACCGGCGAAATATACACGCTCGATCATCCCACCTGTGGCGAAGGACTGCCGCAGCCTGGCCGCCAGAGAGCCTCCTCCCAGCATGATCAGACACAACTCTGGGCAGTTTCGGGCTGCTTTCACGAATGCCCTTGCCAGCACCTCGATCCCGTAGATTGGTTCCCAGCTGCGGGTAGAGAGCAGGACGAATGTCTCTGGTCCCCAACCGGCCTGGCTTCTCAGCCAGGAGCGCTCCGAATGTGAGCCATTGGGGGTGGGGCTGAATTGTCTCAAGTCTACCCCCCATGGAAAGGTGACGATGCGGTTGGGATCCATTCCATGTTGCACAGCTTCGCGGCGAATGGTGGCGCAATCTCCAACCATGGCCGCGCTGCGCCGCAGGGTATAGCGCGTGGCCCAACGCCACAGCCGGCTCCGCCTGGCGTCGTACAGCAGGTCGTATCCCCAAGACATGCTCACCAGCGGGCGAAAGCCTGTTAAAGCCACCAGGAAGGCGCAGGTCTGTAGGGGGCCGGCGTGGATCAGATCGGGCTTGTATTCCCGGACGATGCGCTTGAGGCCGGGGAGCAGGCGGGGAAGCTCGAGTGGGCTGGCCTGTCCCCTGCCTCCCGCCCACCGCATCTCCTTCACCTGGGTTGGAAGTGGCCGACCCTCCGGCGGACGCCGACGCTGTTCAAGACGCAGGTAGCCCACCTGCAGGCCGCTGCCCGCTATGGCGGAGAGAAATCTGTGATCGTGGGGAGTGTAATCCCGGGAGAAGTACAGGATCCGCATCAAGAGCTGTCCCAGATCAGGCGGCAGGTTTCACCGCCCCAGGTCCGTCCAACGCAGCTCTTTCCCGGCCGGGATGTCCACCAGCGCCCGGGTCCCGATCACCGCCTCGATCTCGCAGGGTAGGATTGCTCCAGGCGTGGCTGGACGCAGCACGTCGATCATCTGCCGGGTGAATTTCTCCCCGGCTGCGATATCGCGCGCTGCCCGCAGGCAGCGGCGTTGAACAATCACCGTCTGTGCTTCGTTTTCCGCCACGAATTTGTCGGCCGAACCAAGTGCCCGCTCGAGCTCGCGCGTCCGCTCGACCATGTCCTTCCACGTCCTGGGGGTCATCGAGAAGGGATGGTCAGGGCCAACCCGCGCATTGTCGTCGGTGAAGTGCTTTTCGATCACGCGCGCCCCCAGCGTCACCGCTCCTAACACCGTGGCATGCCCAGGGGTGTGGTCTGACAGGCCCAGGATCACGCCTGGGAACATGCGGCGGTAGGTCTTGAGCACCCGCAGGTGGATGTGATCGAAATTCTCCAGGCTGCTGGTATAGTTGGTATTGCACTGCATCAGCACAAGTTGGGGGTTGATCCTAAGGATGGTGTGCACCGCCCGTTGCACCTCGCCGATATTAGAGGCCCCGCTCGCTAGGATCACCGGCTTGCCCTTGCAGGCGATCTTTTCCAGGGACTCCAGCCAGGTGATATCGCCGGAGCCGATCTTGTAGGCTGGGACATACGGCTCCAGCATGTCGATGGCCTCGAAATCGTAGGGGGATGAGAAATATTCGATGCCTGCCTGGTCGCAGACTTCTTTGAGATGGGGAGTCCATTCGAAGGGCAGGGAGGCATCTCGATAGACCTCGAAGACGCTCTTCTTCCAGGTGGCCTGGTGGGACACCTGGACGCCCATGGCCTTGAAGCCATAATCCGAGACGATGTGCGGGGCGCGGAAGTTTTGAAACTTAGCTGCGTCGGCGCCGGCTTCCTTCGCCAGGTGGATCAGCATCTCCGCCCTTTTCAGGTCGCCGTCATGGTTGGCAGAGATATCGGCAATGAAATAGGTGGGGTAATCGTCTCCGATGGTGTGGCTGCCAATATGTATCTCCATTTGGCCTCCTTTACAGCCTCATCTCCTTCAACATTTGTGGATAACCCTGTTGATAAAGGGTGAATAACCGTTCCAGGCCTGTGGATAAGCCGGGGGGAGGCGCACCCAATGCCTGGGTCAGCTTATCGGCTCGCAGGGTGAGCCGTGGGGCACGGGCGGCTACCAGGCCGCTCTCGGCGACTGAGGTGGGGGTAACCAAGCCCTCATCCAGGTTGAATTGGCGCGCCAACGCCACGCCAAAATCGTACTTGCTGATGCAGTCCCTGCTCACCACGTGGTAGAGGCCGCTCAAGCCTTTCTCCAGCATCTGGAGCAGGAGATTGGCCAGGTGATTAGCCAGTAAAGGACAGAAGTACACATCCGTGAAGCCCATCACCTGCTTGCCGGCCTGCAGGTTGTAGAAGAAGAATTCGCTCAGGCTACGCTGGCCGCTGAGGCTCCAGCCATACAGGTTGATGCGGGCGATGATAGCCTGGGGGTCGGCCTCGGCCACAGCCCTTTCCCCTTCCAGTTTACTGCGGGCGTAGATACTGAGCGGGTTCGGCTGGTCGGTTTCCCGGTAATCGCCCCGCAGGCCATCGAACACGGCGTCAGTGGAGATGTGCACCAGGCGCGCTCCGCCCCTGGCGACATGCTCCGCCAGCTTTTTGGGTAGTTCGCTATTCAGTTGTCCGGCCAGCGCCGGATCGGCCTCACAGGCGTCCAGGACCGCCAGGGCTGCGCAGTGGACGACCCAATCGGGCTGGCATTCGTCCAGCAGGCGTTCCACTGCGCCAGGGGCGAGCAGGTCTGTTTGGATGACCTTGAACGCTCCAGTCTGCAGGGTATTGCGATTTACCGTCCCGTAGACTGTATGCCCCTTGGAAGCCTCCCACGCCAGGTTGAGGCCGAGCAACCCGCTGGCCCCGGTGACGAGAACGCGCATTCAGGACCCCTGCCGAGAGGGGGATGCCAGGCCAGCCTGGCTCGCTCCAATACGATAATTCCTGCCTGGACCGTTCTGCCCATATCAACCGGCCTCCGCCAGGCCATCCCTGGCGATGCTCTCTTCGAGAGGTGCGATCAGGTCGCGGATCTGATCCGTAGTCAGCCACAGTGGATTGGTGTTGCTGGCGTAGCGGAAGCCCTCCGCCAGCGGCTGGCCCTTGTCTTGCCATTCGTGTCCGAACCACAAGGCAGCGACTGGCTGGACCACGAACATGTCTTCCAGCTCGATGGTGCTGCGGGCCTCGTCCTCGTGGATCAAGACTTCGTGTAATTTTTCACCCGGCCGGATGCCGATGACTTCCAGCTCGGCCTGCGGGGCGATCACCCTGGCCAGGTCGACGATGCGCGTGCTGGGAATCTTGGGCACGAACACTTCCCCGCCTCGCATCAGCTCCACGCAGCGGATCACGAAGCGCACGCCCTGCTCCAGGGTGAGCCAGAAGCGCGTCATGCGCTCGTCGGTGATGGTCAGCTTGCCGTTCGGGCGCTGCTTGAGAAAGGTGGGGATCACGCTGCCCCGGCTGCCGACCACGTTGCCATAGCGCACACAGCTAAAACGGGTCTCGCTGCCGGCCGCATAGGCATTGCTCTGGACGAACAGCTTCTCGGCAGCCAGCTTGGTGGTGCCGTACAGGTTGACCGGGTTCACAGCTTTGTCGGTGCTCAGCGCCATCACCTTCTTCACCCCGGCATCCAGGGCGGCTTCGATCACGTTGCTGCTGCCCAGGATGTTGGTCTTGATGGCCTCCATCGGGTTGTACTCGCAGGCCGGCACCTGCTTCAGGGCCGCGGCGTGCACCACAATGTCCACGCCGTTCATGGCGCGCCGCAGCCGCTGCAGGTCGCGCACGTCGCCGATGAAATAGCGCAGGCTGGGGTGATCGAAGCCGCTGGCGCGCATCTCAGACTGCTTGAGCTCATCCCGGCTGAAGACGATCAGCTTGGCGGGGTGATATTCCTTCAGCAGGATGTCGATGAACTTCTTCCCGAAGGAGCCGGTACCTCCGGTCACCAGGACGACTTGATCATGCCATTCCATCCAGGACTCCTGTGGTGTAATCCATACGCATAAAATCTTCCATCACGTTGCCTATCCCTGCCCTGAGGTTGACTCATTTCTTGATGATAATCAGCGGATATTGCCCGTTCTCTCCGAACCAGCGCGGGAAGCGCTCTTCCAGCCGATAGAGCATCCGCAGCCAGAATCGGCCCCCCAGCCAGGGATGCACCAGGCTGCGCAGGAAGCGCACGCTGACGCTGCGCCAGACCAGGATTTCCAGGCTGCACTCTGATCCGACCACCTGCTTGACCCAGCTTACTCCATGGCGGCTGGTGAAGGTGCCCTTGGGATGAACACCTTCCTGTCTCCCATTATCCCGGCCAACTGTGTCGTTTCCTGGTTCCAGTGCAGGCCTGGCCCCACGCCGGCGAACGATCTTTCCCCAGGCCTTGCGCAGGCGGAGGCTCAGCCAGACCAGTGGCTCGCACAGCCGCATCAGGCGACTGGAGGGCCAGCCGTTTACCACCACTGCCTTCCTGCCAGGGCGCAGGACGCGCCGCAGCTCGCGATAGGCGTTCAGGTGCTCTCCCTCCGGCAAATGATGAATGGTGTGCAGGGAGACTGCCCCGTCGAAGGCCTCGGCGCGAAAGGGCAGGTTGGCGATGTCGGCTACCACAAACAGGCCGTGCTCGCCGATGCGCTTGCGCGCTTCCAACAATGCGACCAGGGAGATGTCGGCGCACACCCGGTAGCGATAGCCCTGTGAATAAGCCAGGTACTCGGGGTACTGAATCGGCCCTGAGCCGGCATCCAACAGGTAGGACCCGACCGGGGCGAGGTGGTGGGCTACCCGCAGGTGACAACGGTGGATGTACTCGCGTGCCACGGGGCGCAGGTCTTCGTAGCGGGCGTTCTGGTACAGACCTTCCCCCACCTCTCGCCAGCCAACCTGATCGTAGAAGCGGCGCACCTGCTCTTTGATCTGCGGCTCTATGATCATAGGCGCCCTCCCACTCCCCAGTTGCGGGGCTCGCCTGCCAGGCAGCGGTAGGCCTCTCCAAATGCCGCCTGTCCCTCTGTGGAGAGCGCCCGCCGGATGGGCCAGGTTTTCACCTCCTCCATAAAGTACAACAGGTGCCAGGGGAAGGGCAGGGGATACTCGAAGAAAAAGCGGTAGGCGTAGTTCCAGGCCAGCTCGACCTGCGCCTGGTCCATCCGGAAAGCACGCGGGGTCGCCAGGGCCTGCTGGATGGCCCGGAAATAGGCCTCCCAGGTATCGGGATCGTGGGTGAATCCCTTGCCTCGATAATGGGTCTGGCCGGCCACGATCACCGGAACCCCGCTCATGGCCATCTCCAGCCCGACCGTGGTGGTGTACACCAGACCCAGGTCTGCCACCTCCACCAGGTCGTAGGTATTCACCTCGTCCTGCGCAGCAACAAGATGAAAGTGGACCGGCCATTCGGGTTGGGCTGCCCGCACCACGTCGGCCACCGATGGGCCGCGCGTGTAGCGTTCGCCGGGATGCACGCGCACCACCAGTTGCACATCGTTCCTCCCGGCGAAATAGCTCACGCTCCGCTGCAGCCACTCAGTCATGCTGCGGCTGAACACCTGGCGGCCCAGGGTCAAGCTGTCGCCGATCACGTTGGCTGCCAGCAAGACCACCGGGCGGGAATCCAATCCCAGCGCCTGCCTGACCTGCTGGCCTCCCTGGCTGGGGAGTTCTTGCCAGCGGCGGGCGAAATTCTCCCACGGGCTGGCTTTCTGGCGGGATGTGTACAGGCTCTTCACCTGTTCCCACTGGCTGGCGCTCAAGGCCAGGTCTTTGCGGGACTGCCACAGGTCCTGGGTAGGCTGGTGCATCACCTCGGCCTCGTTGGCCAGCCAGATGCGCTGGCGCTGCTCGCCGAACTCGTATGTCACTGCCGGCAGCCCCAGGATGCGCACAGTTTGGAAAGCTGCGCCCAGCTCGAGGATGCTGCCATTGGGAATCAATACTGCCTGGGGACGCTGGGAGGCAGGCAGCGAGCGCAGCCAGCCGTAGAGCGAGCGGGCGGCGTGGCAGTTGCGCTTCATGCGCAGTTTGAATAGCTCGCTTTCCTTGTCCACCTCTTCCACTTGCAGCGTATATTGGACATCGCGCTCGGAAACCAGCTCGATAGCCTCTTCCAGACTGGCAGGTAGCAAGTTTTGCGCCCGCTGCGGCCCGCCAGGGAGATCCAGCAGTGAAAGCGGTCTAACCAACGGCATGAGCAGGGCCAATACCTGGCGGGTATACAGGCTCTGGCGGCGCAGGTCGAAGCGCGCCATGGGCTTGCGCCAGTTTCCATAAGGCAGGTATGCCAGGGTGACGGTGTGGCCCAGGCCGGCCAGGGCCAGCCCCAGCAGGGCAGCATGCTCGATCCAGTAACGCAGGGTGCTGAAGACTAATAAACGGCGCCCGGCTTGCCCACTGCCCAGGGAGCGCCGGCGAGCTGCTTCTGCCTGGGCCTGCCACTCCGGCAAGACTTCCTGAAGGCGCTTTAAGGAAAAGCTCCTGCTCAGCGGCTTGCCTGGATGGCGCACCTGCATGTAGAGCTCCGCGCTGAGCGGCAGCTCGCCCAGGACCCACTTGATCCCCTTCTTGCTCAGGAGCGCCACGCCGATTTCTCCAAAATCGACCAGTCCAATCTGGGGCGAATGGGCCCCGGGCGCGGTTCGGTCCACTGCATGCCGGGCGCGCCGGTGGCGTCGATATTGAACGACAGGGCGTATTCGTCCTGAAAGTAGCGCCGTACCCGGAAGGTGCTGGCGTTGACCCCGACTACGTAGCGACCCTCGTTTAGCAAGTCCGCCGGGATGATGCAGCGACTCACATAATGCCCGGCTAGGCGCGACTCCAGGCTTTCAAAAAGGTGGGCATCGTCGGTGTCAAAAGCAGTAAAGATGTGCTCGCCATGTGCTGCCATCAGATAGATGCCAACCCGCAGCCCGCTGATTGGGGCGGAGAGGGAGTACTCGATCTCCAGGGTGATCGGATCGGTCGAGCGAAGTGTATCCGCCGTCCGGCCCTGTACGTCGAGCACCCGCAGGGCGAGCGGGCAAAACGGGGCTGAATCGGCGGGCACTTCCTCGGCTTTCCAGCGCCGTTCTCCGCTGCGCGCCAGGCCGGAGGTCAGGTAGAAATCCACCGCCTGGGGCGATGGGGCGCGCAGCTCCAGGCGGCCCTGCTCCAACACGATGGTCTCGCGGGTCAATCGCAGGATTGCCGACATGTTGTGGCTCACAAACAGCACGGTGCGCCCTTCCTGGGCTACATCGCTCATCTTGCCCAGGCACTTGCGCTGGAATTCGGCGTCGCCAACAGCCAATACCTCATCTACCACCAGGATCTCTGGCTCCATGTGGGCGGCCACAGCAAACGCCAGGCGCAGGTACATGCCGCTGGAATAACGCTTCACCGGCGTATCGATGAATTTCTCCACCCCGGAAAAGTCCACGATTTCATTGAATTTGCGCTCGATCTCCTTGCGTTTCATTCCCAGGATGGCACCGTTCAGGAAGATGTTCTCGCGACCGGTCAGCTCGGGATGGAAACCAGTGCCCACCTCCAGCAAGGAGCCTACCCGGCCGTGGATCTCGGCGTAGCCCTCGGTGGGCTCGGTAACCCGGGACAGGATCTTGAGCAGGGTGCTTTTCCCGGCCCCGTTGCGACCCACCACGCCCAGCACCTCCCCCTTGCGCACTTCAAACGTCACATCCCTTAAAGCCCAGATGGTGTTGTCTTTGGGAGTCGGGCTTCTCCGCCAGCCCTGCATAGGCCTGAGCAGGGCTTCGCTCAAGCCATCCCGCAGGGTGCGGTAGTGGTCCAGTTGGGCGCCGATCTGATAGCGCTTGGCGAGTCTTTCGACCCGAATTGCGTAGTTGGACATTGATAAGAGGTATTCCTGTGTGTCTCCAGCTTGTCTGCCAGTCGAAAGCGACGGGCATGGGTTGGGTTAAACCATGTCTGCGAAGGTACGTTCCATGCGACGGAAGTAATACACCCCGGAAACCAGCAAGAGCAGCGAGATGCCGGTTGAGACCAGCAGCCTCAGCCCGGGCGCAGTGGAAGCGCCCAACAGCGCCCAGCGGAAACCTTCTACCACGCCAACCATCGGATTCAAGGCGTAGATCAGTTGCCACCTGGCCGGCACCTCGCTGATCGAATAGGCTACGGGTGTGATCAGTAACCAGATTTGGGTGAGGAATGGCAGGATGTAGCCCACGTCCCGGTAGAGCACATTTAGCGCCGAGAGCCAAAGCCCAAATCCCAGCGCAGTGACTACCGCCAGCAATAGGAAGAGAGGCAGTGTCAGGATTTCCACGGTGGGTGCATATCCGTAATAAGCCATCATCGCGATTAAGATCAGGAATTGGATCAGGAAGTCCACCACTCCACCCAATACAGAAGAGAGCGGGATGATCAGGCGTGGGAAATACACCTTGGTGATCATGCTGCGGTTAGCCAGCATAGAGCGTCCAGCGTCGGACAGCGCCTTGCTGAACAGTCCCCAGGGGAGCAGGGCGGCGAAGGTAAAAATTGGTCTGGGGATGCCCTCGGTGGAGAGCTCGGCCAGGTTGCCGAAGATGACGCTCAGCACCACCATGTTGATCAGCGGTTGGATGATGGCCCACCCAGCTCCGAGCACGGTCTGTTTGTAGCGCACCTTGATATCGCGCCAGGTGAGGAAGTAGACCAGCTCCCGGTACAACCACAAATCTCGTAAATTGAGCGAGGTCCAGCCGCGTGACGGCTGCAGAATGGTCACTTCCTCTTGAGAGGCGGTGGTGATACTCTGAGCCATGTTCCTCATCCTGCTGGCGGTCAATCCGGATGCCCGCGTTAGCTGGTTTTACCGGTTCAGCGCGGGAGCCCGATCCCGCGCTGTGCGCGGTACCATTCGATCGTCCGCCGCAGCCCTTCCTCAAACGGCATCCTGGCACGAAAACCGAAGTAGCGCTCTGCCTTGCTCACGTCGATGGCGCGCCGCGGCTGCCCGTTGGGTTTGGTGGTGTCCCACACGATCTCGCCATCGAAACCCGTCAACCTGACGACCAGATCGGCCAGCTGCCGGATGCTGATCTCGTAACCAGACCCAAGATTGACCGGGTCGCTGGATTCATAATGCTCGGCAGCCAGCAGGATTCCCTCGGCAGCATCTTCGACGTACAGGAATTCGCGCGTGGGGGTCCCATCGCCCCATAGGACTACCTGGCCCTCGCCGCGTTCCTGGGCTTCCATGCATTTGCGGATCAATGCTGGAATGACGTGGGAAGTCTCCAGGTCGAAGTTATCTCGCGGCCCGTACAGGTTGACCGGCAACAGGTAAATGCTGTTAAAGCCGTACTGCTCGCGGTAGGCCTGCGATTGCACCAGGAGCATCTTCTTCGCCAGGCCGTAGGGGGCGTTGGTCTCTTCTGGATAGCCATCCCAGAGGTTTTCCTCCTTGAATGGCAGCGGGCTGTACTTTGGATAGGCGCAAATGGTTCCGATGGCTACGAATTTACCCACTCCCCGGCGCCATGCTTCGTGGATTAACTGCACGCCCATCATCAGGTTGACATAGAAAAAGTCCGCCGGGCGAGCCCGGTTGGCGCCGATCCCACCGGCCAGTGCAGCCAGGTGTATGATCATCTCTGGGCGGGAGTCGTCCAGCATGCGTTGGATGTCCATCAGGCGGACAAGGTCGTAGTCCTCGATGCGCGGGACGAAGATGTGCCTTGCGCCGCGCTGGCGAAGCTTTTCTATCACGAAAGAACCCAGGAAACCTGCACCGCCAGTCACGGTGATGCGCTTGTTTTCCCAAAATGACTGGCTTAAGCGCATCTGATCAGCAGGTTGACGATTCATAAGTTTCTCATTGCTTTCGGGCCTTGGTCTTCCCACCTTCATTGGACGATGAATTGAGCGTTGCGGTAGTGAGGGCTGTGGGGATCGCGGATGACGCCGGAGCGCAAGGCATTGAGCACTTCGCGAATCCCGTCGTCCACCGTCAGGGAGGCTTCGAAGCCCAGGTCCACATGGACTTTTTCGAAAGAAACGCTCAAATCGCGCATGTCCCCGCCAAAGGTCATATCCTTGTAATGCACCACCGTTTCCGGCAGTCGCTTCAGGATCAATGCCACGATCTCGTCCTTCGTGTAATTGCCCTGGTCGCTACCCAGGTTATATACCTGACCGCGTATTTTCCCTTGCGGCGCTTCCAGGCCGATCAACAAGCCCCGTATCGCGTCCCGGACGTGCAGGAAGGAGCGCGAATAACCACGTTGATAGATGAGCAACTCGCGCTTTGACCAGGCCTCCAGGGTGAACTGGTTGACGATCAGGTCGAAACGGGTGCGTGGGGATAACCCGTACAACGTAGCCAGGCGGTAGACTAATGGAGCGGTTGCACTCTGCGCCTGGCTTAGTAGAAAGCGCTCGGAGGCAATCTTGGTCTCGGCATAGAGGGACTGCGGGTTGAGAGGGGTTTCTTCGGTGACCGGCATGCCATCGGAAGAGAGGCCATAATTGCTGTAGGTCGAGGCATATATAAAGCGTTCCACGCCCAGTTGCGTAGCCTGTTCGAACACTCGCTGGGTGGCTTCCACGTTATAACGCCAGGCCACTTGCCTGCCGACTGCCTGGCAGGCTGGGAAGCCCACAATGCCCGCCAGATGCACCACTGCAAAAGGACGCGGCCAATCTTCGCGCAGCGCATCGCGCACTGCACGCGGCTCCCAGACATTGGATTTCACGAAGTGAAAGGCTGGATGAGGCAGGTAAGCCAGCAAGGACTCGCCGCCGAATAACAATTCATCGAGCACGGTCACCCGGTATCCCAACCGCAGCAGTTCGCCGCTAAGCAAGGAGCCGATATATCCGGCACCGCCGGTGATTAGCACGTGTTTTGATGGGATTCCGTTAATCATGACTCTCCTCGAAGCGCAGTTGCACTCTGGTCCCGTGCACTTCCAGCGTCGGTACCCCGGGCGAGTCTACTAAGGTCATGCCTTGCTCGATGCATGTCAAACGGCAGATGTCAGCGATGTCACCTTCGCCCTGGATGGAGACCCGATCGAATCCGGAGGCGCGCACCTCAACCAACAGCTCGCGCACCCGCTGGCGGATCCTGCGATAAAGGCGCATCGATTGTTCGACATAGTTTATTGTAAGGCGTGCCCTGAAGGCCAGCCCTTCAGGGGTGATGATGTAGCGTAGTTTACGCCGCTGGGCGCGCTTTACCTTCACGTACCCCTTGGCGATGAAACGCTTGATGTGCCAGTTAACGGTGCCGACCGCGACTCCCAACTGGGCAGCCAGGGAAGCCTGGGTCACATCGGGGTCGAGCTCGATGTGTTCGAGCAAGTTCAGCTCGCGTGTAGGATCGGGTCGAGTTTCCATGGACGAATCTAAAATTCAGTCACTGAATTATAACGCCAGTTGGAGAAAGGTCAAGAGTATAATCCTGACTCGCTTCATGGACCGGGGCTTTTCTGCCAGGAGCTCCCCTGGAGCCAACCCCGATACCTGAGGGACAGGACGCAAGCGGTGTAATCACGCAGCATGGAGAGGAATCTCGACTTGCTCTGCCCATGCCGACGCAAGATGTAGAAGACCGGCACCTCCAGCATGCGGTATCCTGCGCCCCGGGCGGCGTACAGCAGGCGGATGAAGTACTCCCCATAACCCTGGAAGATATGATCCTGGTTGAGCTCCGTCAAGCGCTCGCGCCGGATGGCGAAGAAACCGCTCAGGTTATCCTGCACCTGCAGGTGCAGCACGGCTCGCACAAAGAGGTTGTAGGCCAGGCTATACAGGTATCGGCGGCGGTCTTCCATGCCACCGCCCATCACGAAGCGCGAGCCGATCACCAGATCGTAGTACTCGAGCAGCTTCACCATCTGGGGAATCATGCAAGGGTCGTGGTTGAAATCGGTGTCCATCACCACGATCACCTCTCCGCCGGAACGATCGATCCCATAATGGATGGCGCTGGCCAGGCCGCGCTCCCCTACCCGTTTATAACAACGAATGGAGTGCAGCGCCGATGGCTGGCGCTGCATCACCAGCTCCGCCGTGCCATCCGGACTGTCATCGTCCACCACCACCAGTTCTATATCCCAGGGAAGGGGTTGCACGACGGACTCTATGGCATCGATCAGGTCGCCGATGTTCTCGCGTTCGCAATAGGTGGGCAGGATGATTGATATTTTCATCGGCTGATGGCTTCCAGGGATATGGTGTAGACGTTCCACGCCCGGTGATAGAGGTCGAACTGTCCGGCGAGATGAAAGCCCATGCGCTGATAGAAACGGTTAGCGCCCTGATTGGATTGCAGGACGGTGACTTTATAGCACTCGATCCCCTGGGTACGGAAGGCGGTGTTGAGGGTCTCTACCAGCGAGTGGCCAATGCGCCTGCCTTGCAGCTCGGGCGCGACGGCAATCACCACGAGTTCGGCCGATATGCCTGGAATGGCTTCCTTCTTTGGGTAGAAGAGCGCCTCGAATGCCATGCGGATCATTCCAGGGCTGCGCAACAAGGCGGGAACGGCATTCTGGGCCAGGGAGAACGGCTCGGTCAGCAGGACCCGGCGAAACAAGCGAGACATATCCGGTGTGCCCAGGATAAACCCTGCCGTTTGTCCTGCCTCCTGGGCAACGAATCCAAACGCCGCTCCGCTGCGCAGCGCGGCGTGGTAGAACGCCCGCAAGAAATGCACCCCCAGGCTGGGCAAGAAGTCGCCCGCCAAAGCCTCGGCGTGGAGACATGCCACTGTATCCAGGTGGGCTGCCTGCATGCTCACTGGCTGCATCGCCGGATGGCCTCGACGACCCGCCGTATATCACCTTCGCTGAGGGAGACGGCAGATGGCAGGTTGATACCCTGGCGCGAAAGACGTTCGGCGATCGGGAATGAGCGGTTTACTCGGTAGGGCGGCAGGCTGTGGATGGGGTGGAAGAACGGGCGGCTGTCGATCTGAGCTTCCCGTAGGCGGTCGATCAATGCATCGCGAGAAAGCGGAAATTCGTCCCTCACCAATACAGAGTACATCCAATATACCGAGGTGGCCCACTCAGCCCGGGGCGGGAGCTCCAGCCCGGGAATGCCTGCCAGCAGGCCGCTGTAGGTCTGGGCGATCCAACGCTTGCGCTCGATGAATTGCTGGATGCGCTCCATTTGGGCCACCCCGAGGGCAGCCTGAAGGTTGGTCATGCGGTAGTTATAGCCGATATCCGTATGCCAGTAACGTCGTTCGGCCGACATGGCATGGTCTCTAAGAAAGCGCGCCCGCTCAGCATAACCGTCGTCGTCGGTGGTCAATATGCCACCTTCTCCTGTTGTGATAATCTTGTTACCATAGAAGCTGAAGCAATTGATGTGGCCCAGGCTGCCTACCCGCCGCCCGCGATACAGGGCGCCGTGCGCCTCAGCAGCGTCTTCCATCACCAGGAGGTTGTGTGCCTGCGCCACTTCCAGGAGGGGGTCCATATCTGCGGGATGTCCGTAGAGGTGCACCGGGATGATAGCCCTGGTGCGAGGTGTGATTTGCCTTTTCACACGGGAGACATCCAGGTTCCAGGTAAACGGTTCGCTGTCGACGAAGATCGGAATGGCCCCGCTGTAATGCACGGCATTGGCGGTTGCAATGAAGGTCAGCGTGGGCAGAATGACTTCGTCTCCTGGTCCGATGCCCGCCACGACCAACGCCAGGTGCAGGGCGACCGTTCCGTTGCTGACCGCAATACCATGCCGTACACCGCAGAAAGCGGCGAACTCTCTCTCAAAGCGGGTGATGTACTCACCTAACGATGACACCCAGCCGGAGCGCACACAATCGCTCACGTATGCTAACTCATTGCCATCCAGCACAGGCTCGGCGATAGGTATGAATCGTTGACTGGCAGCCATACAATCAGTTTGCTCCCTATTGGCACTCTCGCAGATCGAGTAACCAGCGAAAGCCACCTTCCGGAGGTCTCTCCTCACTGATGCGATAAACACAGGCTTGTTTTAAAGACTGCTGTATGATGTCAGGCAGACCTTTCCACCAAACCTGGTCCATGTAGATATATGAATATCCGGCCGCGAGAAGCCCGGATGGCTCCGGATCCCTGATCATTGCTTCCCAATCTGGCCATGGATGGTAAAAGTCCTGGTAGGCGCGGGCAGGTCGACCAAAGAGTGAGACTGCACGTTCAGGATTTGCATCCAATACCTGGGCATCCACAGGCAGCCGATTCCAATACATGCGGCTTATCCTGGCGTCTGCCTCTTCCAAGTAATAGGTTAACTGGGGGCCGGGGATAGCTATCATCTGGATCGAAATGATGATCGCCCCCGCAAACACTGTGACTGTATAGGCCACTCCGAGCAAAGTGCGTATGCTTTCCCCGCGCGCCTGAAATATCTTCCATAGAGAAGGTATCCCAAGCACAATCCATAACCACAAGGAAATTGCTGGCAGGCGTGTGCTCGAACGTTCGACGCCGTAGCGGGTGAAGAGCGCCAAGGTGAAGCTCAGCAGTGCTGTCATGCCCAGGCCGGCGCTCAGCCAGGAATTCTTACGCAATTGTCTCCAGGAGTACCTGGTTACAAGGGGCGCCAAAAATAGGGCAGGGCCCAGCTCGGCCAGGAGGGCGACCAACTGGCGGGCATCAAACAGGGAGAGATCCCCCAGGTGGGCTGAGATCAACCCGGGTGGCCAGCGGAGTGACACGGTGAAGTAGTCGTACTGGCCCTGTTGGTAAGCGATGCCAGAAAGTCTGTACGCCAGGCTGCGCACCGCTTCGGTCAGGAATCCGCCCTGTACCAGGCTCAATATTGCGCTGGCTCCCAGGGTTATTCCCCAGGGTTTGAGGGAAGCCCACTTGACCGGAAGCCGCTTCGACCAACGCACCGCCACAGAGATACAGCCTGAAAGCAGGATTCCACCAACCAGCAGCACGAACAGGTGCTCGGCACTCAACGCCAGGCTGGCCAAGACCAGGCTGAGAACAATCATCGCCGGGAAAGAGGTGCGGCGCTGTGAAGCCAGCAGCAACAATAACAGCACCGTCAAATAGGGCAGTGCTCCGGAGGCGCCTAATGCGAAGACCACCGGCACAAAGATTCCATTGTGGTAGGCGAAGGGGAACGGGTAAGAACCGCCCCCTTCGATCGACCAGGGAAGTGCCATGGAGGAGAAAAGGTTTGTTCCTGTATCCAGGCCGGTATTGCTCAATTGAACCCCGTTATTGACCCAATGCAAGGTTGAAAGCGGCAGCAGGAGCAGCACCCAGCGCGCGCCGCCACCCAGGGTGATGAGCGCGCTGCCCAGGTAGGAGGCAAGTTTGGATGCCGTTGCACGGCGCATCCACAGCCAGCCCAAGACCATAGTCAGGCTGATCGCCAAGGCCTTGCTCACATCCCAGGCGCTCCACGGGAATAATCCTGCCGCACGCACCAGGCTGGCAGCCAGCACCTGCAGGCCATAGTGATATGCCAGGTAGCGGGATGGATCGAGGTAGAAATGGGGTGGGATATCCCCGGTCGCCATCACCGACACCAGGGGGATATGCAGATAGTCGTCAAACAGGGCCAACCCGCGCCCGATCGAGGAAAATAAATAGATTCCGATTAGCAGGATTATCCATTGAGGCCAGGCGGTCAGGTCGTGGTGAGAGAGCCAGAATCGTGCGCTCACCGGCTGCGACCTGTTGGCGTGGATGGCTGCTGCCAGCCCACCGGCCAGGATCGTGCCGGCTGCCAGCCAGAAGGCCAGGGGGAGGGGCAATAGATGGGCCAGCAGGTTGCTGAGTGTAATGAATAACGCCAGGCCGCAGGCCAGCCCTGCCAGGGACCTTTCCCTGGGCTTCAAGCCGAAGACATGCGTGACCAGCAGCCAGCCACCCAGCCACCAAAGCAAGCCCATCAGCATCCAGGCCAGGATGTCCAGCGGATTAGCGGTTCTGCTCCAATACATGAGGCCTGCGCTCCACCTGGGTCCCAGGCCGCCTTAAGGGCAAGCCTCTTCGCCGGGCCTGGGAACAAGCACATCCACCCGGATTCCCTTGCCACCCTCGAGGAGCGGCTCATACGCGCACAAAATAGGGCGCGAGACCTGTTCTACCCAGGCGTTGTTCTCTTCGGGGAAGTTTTCGGTGCGCCCCTTTATATTCGTCAGCAGGGGTTCGCTGACGATCATGGCGTAGCGCCGGGCCTGGATATCGGCGTGAAATCTACCCAGGTACTCGGGATCACCCGCCATGGCCATCTCCATCAGGAACACCTTCTCGTAATCGGGCACCAGGGGAACATCCTCCAGATAGCCAAATGTGAGCAGATGTCGTTCGGAGAGGAAAAGCACTTCTCCGCCCCCTTTCACGGCCTGGCCTACCATATTGCGCAATTCATCCAGGAAACGCTGGGTGAGTTCGCTGGCAGGCAGCCGGATCGATTCTCCGGATGTCAGGGTGAAGAAGGCCACGATCAGCAGTGCCAGGACCACGGGCATGGTTGCTGTGCCTTGAAGGGGAACGGCGATCGCTTCCCTGGTCGAAGCCTTCGGCTGGGGCAGCGGACGATCAGATACAGCTTTGTCGAAGACAAGGTAGGCCCCGGCTACCAACAGCAGGGTGAGGTATGCATCCAGGTTGTGCAGGTTGCTGCCGCCGCCGATCTTCGCGCTGACCACCAGGCCGCCGAGGAAGAGGGCGCACAAGAACGTGCCAATGATAGAATAGCGAATGAGATGGTAATACGCCCGGTGGGTTGCCATCCACTCGAAAATCAACAGGCCGAACGGGAGTGTGACCAGCAGCACTGCCGGCAGTACTCCCAGGGGATAGGTGGCGTTCGGCAGCAGCCGGTACCAAAGCAGGTCAGAAGTGAAGCTGGTGGTGAATTGTCTGGCGGGGTTTCCGGATAAGAGGGCATATAACGCCTGGCTGGCCAGGGCCGCCGGGCCTCCGACCGCGATCCATATGGCTGGCGGAAGAATGTATTTCCACACCGGGCGCTCCTGGAAATGTGTTTCGAGCAAGTATAACGTTGCCGCCAGCATGCCGGGTAATGGGAACCAGTTCACCCGGCTGATGCCCGCCCAGGCAGAAGCCAGGGTCACCACTCCCAGGGTTTGCCAGAAGGCGCGGCGGCGCACCCTGCTTTGATCCGCAAACTTCTGCCCTGTTGCTGTCCCAACCAGCACCAGCATCACCGGCACTAGCAGGTGGTAATAGACCGGCCCGATCTGCAGGAATAGAAAGGTCCAGGCCAGGAAGGACCGGCGCATGAAGCGTCCGGAGATCGCCAGGCGGCGCGCCAGGCAATATGCCGCCCCTGCCGATGTCGTCAGCCACAGAATAACCTGCCACAGGCGATGCAGCCAGAGCGGCGACTCTGGCACCAGGAAGGGGATGGCCTGCAGCAGATAGCGGCTGGGGTGCAATACGCTGGGTGGAACTGCCATTCCGTAGATACGCTGCGAGAAGAATAAAGAGGCGTAATAATAGCGGCTGGCTTCTGACCAGCCCAATGAAAAGGGGAAGGTGGAGATGCCAGGGAGGTAGGAAGCGATCTTATACCCCACGGCTGAAATCAGGATTGAGCCTGCCAGCAGCTTGCCATGTTCCCAGGTCAGCCCCGCTGCCTGGAGGAAGTAGTATCCGGTGGCAGCCAGCAGAACGAATAGCAGCAGGCGGATGGAAGCGAATTCGAAGTACTTCCCATAGCGGCCCAGCAGGAGAGCCGCATAGACGCCGATCGCCCCGGAGAACAGCAGCAGGTTGTATCTGCCCAGGCGCCTCAAAAATCCCTGCAGGCAGCGCTGGCCGCGCAGCAGCGTTTCCGTCTTCTGGGCCAACACAAAGGCTAGCAAGGCCACTTCCACTGCCAGGCCGAGCAGGCCAGCCCCGCCGACCGCCATCCATCGTGGTGAGCGTAACAAGAGCCCATCCTGGTATGCCGGCAGAACCATTCGATAGAGGGACAGCAGGGTAAGCAGCACCATGCCCAGCAGGGCCAGCGGCAGGAGGGCGGAAGTTTTACGGTTTTCCATGTGGTGTGCCTTCTTGAGGGCTACCGGGTATTGTGCTTTCGATGCCTGGCTCACCTGACTTGCTTTTTGGCCTTTTCCCGGTTGCAATACCTGGCAAGTAGACTGCTCCCGGCAGGCTGGCTACCATGGTCAGCGTGCGGATCAACAGGGCGGCACTCAGGCTGCTTTCTTGGGAGATGCTGCCCAGCCTGGAGAAGATCAGGGCCATCGATATCTCCTGCACACCGTAACCATTGATCGATACAGGCGCCAGGGTGATGAAATAGACCGCGCTCCACAGCCCGGCGATGATCCAAAAAGACAGCGGCTCGCCCATTCCATCCAGCAGCAGGGCGATTGACCCAAACAGGCAGGCCATGTGAGCCCAGGAAAACGCCAGGGCAATCAACAGGGAACCGGGGCGTCCGGCCCAATTCGAGATCGCTTGAACCAGATTTTTGGCAAGCCGCCTGCCTTTCCTGCGGGCCGTTTCCAACCAGCCGGAAAGCGGAGAAAGGATCAAAAAATGCCAGGGAAACAAAGGCCGGGCAGCTCTCTGGGCGTCCGAAGCAAGGCTGGCGAAGGCACCCCATGCCGCAAACCTGGCAACACCGAAGGGCAACGCCATCGCCATCCCTGTCATGCCCACCACCCGGTCTACCACCAGTGAGGCGGCACAGATGGCGGTATTAAACCGCATCTGCAACGCGCCAGCCAGGCGGACGACATCCCCTCCGATTGTAGTAGGCAGGAAGTTGGAAGCGAACAGTCCGGCGAAGGTCAGGCGATTGCTCTGTGAAAAAGAAATTGGCAAGCCGGCTGCCCGCAGCAAGGTGTGCCAGCGGCCCACTACAGCCAGGCGTGAGAGCAGCGTCAACCCCAATGCCAGCGCCAGGCGCCAGGGAGAAACCTGGTACACCGCCATTGCGATGTCTTCCCAGCCCTGTTGGCTGAGTAACAATACCAATAATCCCAGGGAGACGGTGGTTCCAGCCAGGCGCAGCCAGGCGGTCTTGTCCAGGTCTGCCAGCGGTTTGCGGTTCATCCGGCGGTAAGCTGGGATTTGATCACACGTCGTACGTTGTACGTTGGTTTCTGCTGAGATTCGTGATAGGTGCGCGCCAGCAGCTCCGCAATCAAACCCATCAGCAGGGCTTGAAATCCCAGGATGAACAGCATGGTGCTCATCAAGAGTAGGGGTGAACGGATCATGTGCTCGTCCAGCCACAGCCGGCGGATGATCAGGGCCAGCAGCGTAATCAGGCTGAGGGCAATCAGCACCACCCCTGTCCCACCGAACAGGTAAATGGGCTTGTTGGCGTAGCTCATCAAGAATTTGACCGTGAACAGATCCAGGATCACCTTCAGGCTGCGCGCGAGGCCGTACTTGGTCTTGCCGTACTTGCGGGGATGATGTTGCACCGGGACTTCGATCATCCTGGCACCCACGCTATTGGCGTAAGCCGGAATGAAGCGGTGCATCTCGCCATACAAGCGGAAACCGGTGAGCACCTCGCGCTGGTAAGCCTTCAGGGTGCAGCCGTAATCGTGCAGGTGAACGCCGGTGACGGTTGAAATCAACCAGTTGGCAATGCGGGAGGGCAGGGTGCGGGTGAGCAGACGGTCCTGGCGGTTAACTCGCCAGCCGCTGACGACATCATAGCCTTCCTTGATCTTGCCGAGCATCATGGGGATGTCTGCCGGGTCGTTCTGCAGATCGGCATCCATCAATACGATGGTATCCCCCTGGGCGTGGTCGATCCCGGCCGCGATGGCTGCGGTCTGCCCATAATTGCGCCGTAAGATCACTGCACAGGAGTGCTGTGGGTCGGAGGAGACGATCCCTTCCAGGGTGGTCTGAGTGCCATCGGCACTGCCATCGTCGACGAATACGACTTCCCAGGTGGTGTCTGGAAGGGAATCGAGCGCACTGTGTAAGGCCTGATGCAGGATCGGCAGGCTTTCCACCTCGTTATAGACCGGGATGACCACAGACAGGTTCATGCCCTGCGCCTTAACCGATCTCTTTGCTCACCCGTTTCAAATCTGCGTCGACCATCAAGCTCACCAACTCAGGAAATCTGACCTTTGGTTTCCAGCCAATAGTGGAGGCAGCTTTGCCTGGATCTGCAACCAGCATATCAACCTCTGCCGGGCGGTAGAAACGTGGGTCTTGGATCACGTATTTGCGATAGTCTAACCCTACGTGCTCGAAGGCCTGCTCGCAGAACTCGCGCACCGAGTGGGTCTCTCCGGTGCCCAGTACATAATCGGTGGGCTCTTCCTGCTGTAGCATCTGCCACATGCCCTCCACGTAATCGCCGGCATAACCCCAGTCGCGGCGGGCCTCCAGGTTCCCAAGCCGGAGCTCTTTCGACAACCCGAGCTTGATACGCGCCACCCCATAAGAGATCTTGCGGGTGACGAATTCCAGGCCGCGGCGTGGGCTCTCGTGATTGAACAAGATACCGGAAACGGTGTACATGTTGTAGGATTCACGATAGTTGACCGTGATCCAATGCCCATATACCTTTGCCACCCCATATGGACTGCGTGGGTAGAAAGGGGTCGATTCGTTCTGCGGCACCTGGCAGACTTTTCCGAACATCTCGCTTGAGGAGGCCTGGTAGAAACGCGCCTTGGGATTGGTCATGCGGATGGCCTCCAGAATGCGGGTCACTCCAAGCGCCGTGACCTCACCGGTCAACACGGGCTGGTTCCAGGAGGTGGGCACAAAGGACTGCGCCGCCAGATTGTACACCTCGTCTGGCTGAAACTGCTCCATCAGGTCGACCAACGAGCTCTGGTCGTGCAGGTCACCCTGGATAATGGTGATGTTGTCCTGGATGTGGGAGACACGTTCGAAGGTGACCGTGCTGGAACGCCGTACCATGCCGACGACATTGTATCCCTTGGAGTGCAGGAATTCGGCCAGGTAGGAGCCATCCTGCCCGGTGATCCCGGTGATCAAAGCAGTAGGCATACCCTTCTCCTAATGTAAAATTCAACGACTGAATTATAATCGCAGCCTGACCCTGGTCAAGGGGCAAACTTACGGCCTGGGCAAACTTACGGCCTGGTTAATCTTGCTGCATGGCAAAGGCACTGCTTTGGTAAACCTGCTGCCTGGTCAAGATTGTTGCCGGGGAATACCCGCACGCCTGCAGGTCCATCCCCATATTGTGCCGGTGCTATAATGCCTTTATCAGGATAGAAGGGAGAATGCACCATGAACTTCGGTTATGTTCTTTCACGTGCCTGGCAGATCATTTGGATGCATAAGGTGCTGTGGATTTTTGGCATCCTGGCGGGCTGTGGTAACGCCGGTAGTTTCTCTGGCAATTTTCGTTATTCATATAGGGGAGAGGTGTCACCTGAGCTTCAGGGCTTCTTCGACCAGGTATCCATCCTTCCGGATTGGCTGATCGTCACAATCATCATCGTTGCAGTACTGGTATTCCTGCTGCTGATCATCCTGGGCATCTTCCTAAGCACCATGGGCCGCATCGGTTTAATCCGCGGCACCCAGCAGGCGGAAGCCGGCGATACCGGCCTGTCCTTTGGCGACCTCTTCCGGGGGGGATTGCCATATTTCTGGCGTGTCTTTGGCTTGAGCCTGCTGGTTGGTTTGGCCGTGGGGCTGGCAGCGGCACTCATAGCTGCCCTCGGGATCGCAGGTAGCCTATTGACCATGGGCGTGGGATTTATCTGCTTTATTCCGCTGGTTTGCCTGCTGGTGCCATTAGCCTGGCTCGCCGGCATTGTGATTGAGCAGTCAATCGTAGCTTTGGTCACCGAAGACCTGAGCATAGGCGCGGGCTTGCAGCGAGGCTGGGAAATAATTCGGTCCAACCTTGGGCAATATATTGTGATGGGGCTGATCCTGATCCTGGGGGTGAGTGCCCTGGGTGGAATCCTCATTGGATTACCGATCGTTGCTATCATTGGCCCGGCGGTGATGGGGGTCTTAGTTGGCACGCGTGCTGCAACGGGCGCGGGCATTCTGGTCAGTGTGCTGTGCCTGGTAGGTTACATCCCAATCGCCATCCTATTAAATGGCATCCTGGTCGGCTACACCGAAGCAGCCTGGACGCTCACCTACCTGCAACTGGCCGGTCGAAGTGCTGCGCCGGAACCCGAGCTATTGCCGGCGGAATAGGGGACTCTGGCCCGTTCGATCTTGTGCTAAAATTTTACGCATGCACTACCGACTGTGCTGGCTGTGCCTGCTGCTGCCCTGGTTATTGGTCGTCACAACCAGGGCGAGTGCGCAGTCCGTTTTATACGCCACCCTGTCACCCCCTCAAACCGATGAGTTCCCACGCGTCTCCGCCTTTTTGGATGTGCACGACGATCAGGGACGCTTTGTGCATGGTTTGCAGGCTTCCGATGTAACGGTTCTAGAAAACAGTGAGCGCCTGCCGGTAGAACGACTGGAAGAGATGCGTCCAGGCGTCCAGACTGTGCTGGTCATCAATCCCGGCCGGTCGTTCACCATCCGTAATTCTCAGGGGTTATCGCGCTACGACTTGTTGGTCGAGACGCTCACGCAGTGGATCATGAGCCGTCGTGGCTCTACGCTGGATGATCTGAGCCTGTTGATCGCTACCGGGCCAGAGAAGACACATGTCTCCAATCCGCTGGAACTGCTCCCCGCACTGGAAGGCTACAAGTTTGAAGAAGGATCGCTCGCCCCCAGCCTGGACATTCTCTCTCAGGCGATGGATATCGCATCCGATCCGGCACCCAAGGAGGGGATGGAGCGCGCCGTGTTCTTCATCACCTGCCCGCTGGAGGGCGAACTTACCTTTGGTTTACAGAATCTGGCCGTGCGTGCCAGCCAGTTGAAAGTGCGCGTTTTCGTCTGGTTGATTGCTTCTTCCGATGAGTTCTCCATGCCGCAGGCGGACCAACTGGCCGGCTTTGCCAACCAAACCGGCGGGCAATTTTTCGGCTCCTCTGCCTCCGAACCATTACCCACCTTGGAGGCCTTCCTGGAACCGCTGCGGAATCTCTACCGATTGACATACATTTCGAAGATCAAGTCCGGCGGTGAACAACGCCTAGCGGTTGAGATTCGATATGGCGATCAAAAGGTGCTGACCGCGGAACAGGCGTTCGACCTGGATCTTCAACCACCTGATCCGGCATTTATCTCGCCAGCCCTTGAAATTATCCGCCAACCTCCAGCGTTCGCCTCAGAAGAGCGCCTGAGCCAGGGTGAGGCCCGGGCGTTGCTGCCTGCGCAGCATCAAGTGCAAATTCTGGTGGATTTCCCTGATGGCCGCCGGCGGTCTCTTGAACGCACCCGCTTGTACGTGGATGGAGTCGTCGTTGCGGAAAATACCACTCCGCCATTCGACCGGTTCACCTGGGACCTGACTCAATATGCAGAGACAGGCAGCCATATCCTGAAAGTAGAGGCCAGGGATAGCCTGGGTTTGAAAGGCACCAGTATCGAAACGCTGGTCGAAGTCAAGGTAGTCCAGCCTGGCCGAAGCAAGCTCGCCAGCCTGACCGGTCAACTACACTGGTTATTGTTGCTGATTGTGGTGTTCGGCTGTTTTATCCTCCTGCTGGGACTTGTGCTGGTCGGCAGGTTGCAGCCGCGTGGATGGAAGCTTCCCCTGGGTTTCCGCCGGGCGCAGCGTTCAAAGTTAGATCCGCTGACCCAGCCGGTTCTACCGAAGGGCGAGACAGGTGGAAGGCGTCATTCAGGTTGGACCAATCGATTGCACTGGCCTCAACGCCGACACACACCACAGGTATATGCGTACCTGGCGCGGCTGATCGACGTGGAACAGGCCGAAACGCCGGCACCCTACCCAATAATTCTGGAAGAACTAACCTTGGGCAGCGATCCCAACCAGGCGACCCTGGTGCTGGACGACCCCTCGGTGGAAAAACTGCACGCCCGCCTGAGGCGCCAACCAGATGGTACCTATCGACTGGCAGACCAGGGTTCGGTGGCGGGCACCTGGCTCAACTATAGTCCGGTCTCTCAAGAGGGCGCCACCTTGGAACACGGTGATCTGATCCACGTGGGCAGGGTAGGTTTTCGCTTTACCCTGCGTTCACCGCTACGGGCGCGCCGGCCGGTCGTAACCCTGGAGGAGGCATAGGCAGTGATCCCAGCAGAGCGATCCCACCTGCTTGTGGCCGCCATCAGCCATCCTGGCCTGGCAGGAAAGGACAACGAAGACCGCTACGGGATATCTGCATTTCATTTGGATGGCCAGGGAACTCGGCAGGCACTCCTGGCAGTCGTTGCCGATGGGATTGGCGGACATCGGGCGGGCGAAGTGGCTGCCGAAGCCGCCGTAGAGACCATCAGCCAGGTTGTGGCAGCAGGCGATGCCGAACGCCCAACCGAGACCATGCGGGAGGCCATCATCCGGGCGGGGCAGGTCATCCGCCAGATGGCAGAAACGGATCCTAATTGGAAGGGGATGGGCTCCACCTGTGCCTGTGTGTGGGTGATCGATGATCGTCTGTATACAGCCTCGGCCGGGGACTCTCGCATCTACCTGATTCGTAATGGCAAGATTCGCCAGTTAACTACAGATCACACCTGGGTCCAGGAGGCAATCGATAGCGGAAGGTTAACCCTTGCACTGGCGCGTGAGCATCCTAACGCTCACGTCATCCGGCGCTACCTTGGATCACGCCAGAACGTGGTGCCCGACATGCGCCTGCACCTGCACGCCGGGGAAAGCGATGTAAACGCTGAAGCCAATCAAGGCACCCGCCTGCATCCCCAAGACCGTTTATTGCTCTGCAGCGACGGGCTGACAGACCTGGTGGGCGACGAAGAAATCCTGGCGGCCTTCAATTCAGGGCCAACCGAGGCAGCCCTGGGTGGGCTGGTGAAGCTGGCTAACCAGCGCGGCGGCCATGATAACATCACCATCATCTCAATCCAGGTACCGCCCGAAACGCGCCGGGCGCTTTCGCTCCGCTCCTGGGGCTGGCTGTCAAGGTGGGGTGTTGGCTGTCTGGCCATAGCCAGCTTGCTCGCAACCGGTGTGTTGCTATTTGGAGGCTTGATCTGGTACCTGAATCGCCCTACCCCCACCCCCCCGGGCACTACTTCGCTGCCCGCTTTGCAGTCCACCCTCCTGCCGCCGTTTACTCCTGCCCCAGATTTTCCCAGCCCTACCCCGCTTCCATCGGTTATGACCGCGATACCGGCTTTAGGCAGTTCAACCCCGGTATTTGACACTCAATCCAGGGTTACCAATACGCCAGGTGCTATCCAGGATAAGACCCTGACTCCCTGGCCCACCAATACCCCAGCGCTACCGGGCTTCTAATTCATTGTGATTTTGCTTTTCGGGGTGTGTACGGCATCAACCGCTCACACCCCGAAAAGCCGATAGCAGCCACTGAGTACTCCTGATGTTATTCAGGGCATGCCGGCGTAGAAAACTTCGTTCCCGGCGGAGAAGAATGCCACATGCCCATCCGGGCTCAGGGTGAAGGCCGTGGCAGGTTTGACCGCGCCTCCACTGCTCAATACCCCCTGTGGCCGCAGCAGGCGGTGCAGAGTGAGCAAGCGCAGGCTGAATTGATAGATGGATTGGGTGCTGGGTACCAGCAGATACAGCGCTGGGTCGGGGGGTTGGGTGGAAAGGAGCTGAGTAAATGGGGCTTCAGGGATCAGGGGTAGCTGTTCACGACCGGGCCTTGAATCGATATAGGGTACCGGGTCGTCGCAGCGGGTGGGCGATACGCCCAGTTCGCTGAAGCTGCAGAGTGTCAGGTGTCCATCGGCGTGCAGCAAATACAGGTCGCTTTTATCGACCACCAGGTCGATCACATCCTCCATGGGGGGCACATTTTCCGAGAAGAAGAACTCCGGCTGGGTTTCGTAATCGCTGTTCCAATACACCCACACTGCATTGGTACCCGGATCCAGCAAATACAGGTTGCCCATCTCCAGGGCAAAGGCAGTTGGCTTCACCCAGTTATTGACCGGTGGTGCCAGTGGGATGGCTTTGGGTGCTTCTCCCGCCTGGCATTGCAACAGGTTACCGGCGGCGTCGATCCCCAGCAGGATCGTCCCGGCCTGAATGTCCTCTGGCAGAAGCGTGATATCGATCAGCGGCCCGGCTTCTGGCAGCCCAGGAAACACTGGCCCGCATTGGTAGGTATTGTCGATCTCGTAGCCACGCCCTGCCAGGCTGGCTCGCAACACACTGCCATTTTTTGCGTCGAGCAGATACAACTGGTCTTGGGTGGCTGCCATGCGTATGATCTGGGCGGAACTGGATAGCCCACCCACGATGGCAGGTTGGAAATTCAGCCGGGTAACGCCGTCCAATTCGTCGAAAGCCAGTTGAATCTGGCCGCGCAGCGCCTGGGATTCTGGTGTGATCTGCAAGCTTTCAGCCTGATCCAGGTAGCGGACGGCTTCCAGCCAGGCCGCCCGCCTGGCTTGGGGATCGGTCAGGGTTTGTGCGTGAGCGGCAGCCTGCGCCGCCTGGTCGAAGAAGGTTTGATATTGTGAGCTGCGCCCGCGCTGGAAATAGACCAGCATAGCGACCGACACCACCACCAGGGGGGTCGCCAGGGCGATGAAGGCCATCACCGACGATGGTAAGGTTGCCAGGCCTTCCCCGGGCAGCATGCGCCTTGCCAGGCTGCCGGTGCTCTGGGCCAGGCCATGGAGGGCGTTGTTCACGCTGATGCCGAGTGCGGCAAACGCCCTTAGCATCAGGGGAACCTGCTTTGCTTTCTGTCTGGGATGTGCCGGCGGGCGCGTGGCGAGTGTTGGGGCTCGCGCCGATGTAAAATCTCCTTCTGTTTTTTCCACTGCGGGTTGGATGGGTGCAGGCGTCGGGATTGCCTGCAATCCTGCTCCCTGAGGTACTTCTGGCATGGCGGCGATCGCCGGCGGGGTACCCAGGAGTGGTCCTGCGATCTGGGGAGCGCTCTGTACAGGTTCCCTGGCCGATTCGGGGATGGCTTGAGTCGCTAAGGAGGGCGGTTTGGGGCGCAGCAGGAAATTTTTACCGCTTCCGGCTCTGGCCTGGATCAGGATAGCCTTCAGGTCTGGCCCGGCGTTGGCCAGTAGCTGGCGGCGCATAGGCTCCAACCCTTGTCCGTACAAGCCTTGCAACACTCGCTGCCGCCAGGCGCCTGGAAGGTATGGGGTGATCAGCAGGCAGTCCTCCGGCATTATGGTCGCCTGGTAATAGCGGATTGGGGCGTGACGGCCTAATCCTAAGCCCCTGCCGGCGACTTGTGGGTCGTAGAAATCGTGTGTTTCGCCAGCGGTGATCAGGAATGCGTGGACCGGGCCACATTGGGCCAGGTAGAGCGTGTCCCCGCGCAGGGTAGCCATGCTCAAGATTCCCACAGACTGGTCACCGCCGCTGGCGACGCGCAGGTTGCGCTCCAGAAGGAGCTGGTTCAACTCTTCTGCCACCACACGCATCGCCGTGGTAACCGTGCCGGGTGTCTTGTAATAACGCCCGACCAGGCGCGACAGCAATCCATCTCCTCCCTCGGAAAGCACTTGTGGGCTGCCCTCCAGAGTGAGGAAAAGGATCAGCCGGTCCGCCTGGCGACCACGCGCTGCCCGGCGGTGTGGAGATCCGATGGTAACCCCGGGCAGGCTGGGCTGGTCTTGCCCTGCACGACGGGCCAGCATGAGTAGGTTGAGATCGAGTGCCATAAGCGGGGTTCTAGTGGATCATGTGATCAGGCCGAGCTGGCAAGTCTTGCATCCACACGGTGCAGTCGAAATTATACTGGTAAAATCATGAAATCCGAAAAGCCTGTCTGGAGTTTCAATGCAACTTCGATTGATTCGCACCCCGGGTGAATTTGAACATTTGGCTGGGGAGTGGAACGACCTGTTAAAGCAGAGTGCAATTCATGTGCCATTCCTGCGCCACGAATACCTGACCGCCTGGTGGCAGGCACTGGGAGGTGGAGAATGGGAACATGCGGAATTGGCCGTGGTCACTGGCCGAGACATGCTTGGCTCCTTGATCGGAGTGGCGCCTCTGTTCTATACTCAAAACCGCCAGACAGAACCGGCCTTGATGTTGTTAGGCAGCATCGAGATCTCAGACTACCTGGATCTGATCGCCCGCCTCGATGATTTACCGGCCTTTATCCAGGGGCTGTTCGATTTCCTGGGAGAAGCAGATTCGCCGCCCTGGAGAGTGTTGGACTGGTATAACATCCTGGATTCTTCTCCCACACTGCCGGCCCTGGAGGCCGCGGCTGGCAAACACGGCTGGCGTTATTCTCAGCAGCACATCCACCACTGCCCCTACATCCCGCTACCAGGCGACTGGGGGGCCTATCTGGCCGGGATCGATAAGAAACAACGCCACGAGGTGCGGCGTAAGATGCGCCGCGCCGAGAGCTCGGGCCTGCCGATGCGCTGGTATATCGTGGGGGAAAGCGACCGCCTGGAAGAGGAGTTGAACGGCTTATTTCGCTTGATGGCGAACGACTCCCAGAAGGCTGCGTTTTTGACCGAAAGGATGCGCTGCCAGATGCAGGCGCTCGCCAGGGCGGCCTTCGACCACGGTTGGCTGCAATTGGCCTTCCTCGAGATAGATAGTGAAAAGGCGGCTGGCTATTTGAACTTCGACTTCGCCGACCACATCTGGGTTTACAACTCGGGATTCGACCCCAAGTTCAACGTTTATTCGCCGGGATGGGTGCTGCTGGGCTACTTGCTGAAGTGGGCCAATGCCTCCGGCAGGCAGGCCTTCGACTTCATGCGCGGGGATGAAGACTACAAATACCGCTTTGGAGGGATCGATCGGTCCGTGGTCAGGGTCCGCATCGAGCGCTGATTACATCACCACCAGGCGCGGCATCCCCAGCCCGCCGATCTTGACCGCCTCCGGATGTTGGCTCCAGACGCCTGGGATAGCGGTGCCGCACTTCGGACAGGCGCCCTCGGCAGTCAGGTTGTACTCCAGGATCGCGTAGCCATAGCGCCTGATCAGCGCCGTGCGGCAGCTTGGGCAGAAGGTGTGCTCGTACTCTCCGACTCGTCCGGGCAGGTTGCCGGCGTACACGTAGTTCAGCCCGGCTTCCTGGCCTATCTCGGCGGCCCGCAGCAGGGTGCTGACCGAGGTCGGCGGCGGGTCGATCATCTTGTAATCGGGGTGGAAAGCCGTCACATGCCAGGGGATGTCGGGTGATACGGAAGCGATGAAACGCGCCGCCTGCATCAGCTCCTCGGTACTGTCATTGAATCCGGGCACCACCAGGGTGACAACTTCGGTCCACAATCCGGCGTCGTGCACCATCTGGATGCTCTCCAGCACGTGTTCCAGCACGCCGCCCAATTTGCGGTACACCTTGTCCTGCATGGTCTTCAAGTCGATCTTGTAGCCGACGATATATGGACGCAGATACTTCAGCACTTCGGGCGTGGCGTTGCCGTTGGAGATGTACACACATTTCAATCCAGCCTTGTTCGCTTGGCGAAACACGCCTACCGCCCACTCCGAGGTGATCAGCGGCTCGTTGTAGGACGAGGCCACCACGCCCGCCCCGGATTGCAGGGCCAGGGTGACCAGCCCTTCGGGCGTCACGCGCCGCACCAGGCTGCCGGACGCCTCCGAGACCGGGTCACGCATTGCCTGGGATGTCAACCAGTTCTGGCAGTACCCGCAGTGGAAATCGCAGCCCAACATCCCGAAGGTCAGGGCGTCGGTGCCCGGCATCACGTGAAAGAACGGTTTCTTCTCAACAGGGTCAGCCTGCAGGGCAGCCACGTAGCCCCAGGGCACACGCAGCGTACCGCCCTGGTTGTAGCGCACCTGGCAAATGCCACGCCGCCCGTCGCGGATCAGGCAGCGGTGGCCGCAGGCGTAGCAGCGTACGGAGCCGTCGGGGAGCTTTTCGTAGAGCTCTCCTTCAACGGTCAGGGTGTCGATAGTTTCGGCTAAGGTACCCATCTTGTACTCCTGGTGAGGCGGCCTCTAGGCCGGCGCACCATCACCGGTAAAGCATAGCGAGTTGGTCGTCATTCTCTATTATAATCATTTTATGCCTGGCGAGCTGCTGAGCGTGGTGGTGCAGGCGGGTGGCAAATCCCGCCGCATGGGGCAGGACAAGGCGTTAATCCCCTTTCTGGGCCAGCCATTAATTCAACGGGTTTTAGGGCGGGTAGCCGCAATCTCCGATGAGCTGCTGGTGACCACCAACAATCCAGCAGCGTATCAATTATTAGGGATTCCCCTGTTCACCGACCTGATCCCTGGACGAGGCGCCCTGGGTGGGCTGTATACGGCGCTCAGCGTGGCACGCTACCCACTGGTGGCAGTGGTAGCCTGCGACATGCCCTTCGCCAGCCCCGAGCTGCTGCTGGCCGAACGCGACCTGCTGCTTGACACCGCCAGCCACGCAGTCATACCCGCAACGGAAGGCGGCAGTGAGCCCTTCCATGCCGTCTATCGCCGCCAGGAATGCCTGCCCCTCATCCAGGCTGCCATACAATCGGGGCAGTGGCGAGTGAACTCCTGGTTTGACGGCGCCAGGATCCACTTCATGGCGCCCGAGGAAACCCTGTCCTTCGATCCCCAAAGGCTGGCCTATTGGAATCTGAACACTCCCGAAGAGCTGCGCCAGGCGCAAGAGCTGGCTTTGTCTGGCCAGGGATTCAAGCCAAACACCACCGGAGAACCTCGTGACACTAGCCATCCCCTTGATTCGTGACCAGTTTCCCTCCCTGCGCCGCCCTGCGGTGTACCTGGACAACCCGGCCGGGACCCAGGTCGCCCGGCAGTGCCTGGAGCGGATGACGGACTACCTGACCTGTCACAATGCCAATCACGGCGGCGCCTTTGCTGCCAGCCGTGAATCAGATGCCATCGTAGACCAGGCACGCGCCGCCGGGGCCGATTTCCTCAATGCCTCCAACCCGAATGAGATCGTCTTTGGGCCCAACATGACCAGCCTCACCCTGCATCTCAGCCGCTCCATTGCCAGGCTTCTGAATTCCGGCGACACGTTGCTGGTCACCCGCCTGGACCATGACGCTAACATTACCCCCTGGACCCTGATCGCCGAGGAGCGCGGCTGTCGCGTGAATTGGGTGGACTTCCGTCCCGAAGATGGCACCCTTGACATGGAGCAGTATGAACACGCCCTGGAAAGCCAGCCGCGCCTGGTGGCGGTGGGCTACGCCTCCAACGCCCTGGGCACCATCAACCCACTGGGGCAGGTCGTTTCGCTGGCCCACCAGGTCGGGGCGTTGGTCTACGTGGACGCCGTGCAACACGCGCCGCACGGGCCGATCGACGTCCGGCAGCTTGGCTGCGACTTCCTGGTGTGCTCAGCCTACAAGTTCTTTGGCCCCCACATAGGCATGCTTTATGGCCGCTACGATCTGCTGGAGAGCCTGCCGGCCTACAAGGTACGCCCGGCCCCGAATGAGCCACCCAGGAAATTCGAGACCGGCACCCAGAACCACGAGGGCATCGCCGGCCTGCTGGGTGCGCTGGAATACCTGGAGTGGGTGGGCGAGACCTTTGGCGGGGATTACCTGGAAAAGTACCAGGGGCGTTACCAGGGGCGCGCCTTGCGGTTAAAGCAGGCCATGAGCGCCATACGAGCCTATGAGTTCGAGCTCTCGCGCGCCATGCTGGATGTGCTGGAGGAGACACCAGGGGTGAGGATCTATGGTCCTACCGACCGGCGCCGGCTGGAACAGCGCGTGCCGACCTTTTCTTTCACACTAAAGGGCAAGCATCCGCGCCGTGTGGCTGAGGAGCTGGACAGGGCCGGGATTTACGTGTGGGACGGGAACTACTACGCCTTAGCCGTGACCGAGCGGCTTGGATTGGAGGAAAGTGGCGGCATGGTGCGCGTGGGGCCGGTGCATTACAATACGGTCGAGGAGATCGAGAGGTTTGGAGAGATATTAGGGAGAATTGCAACCAGCGCGAGTTAAAACGGTCGGCATCAGTGGCGTCCAGCCAACTGAAGGCGAGCGACGACCGTAGGTCCGAAGTGCTGCTATTGGTAGACCTTTACCTCACGGTTGATGTGTTCACGGAGCTCTGTTTCCGATTTTTCAAGATCGTGACGCAGGCGGTGCGTTGGATTTCTAACGATAATTTCTTCGATAGTTGACCAAGGAGGAAAGACGAGCGTCGATCCGAAGGTGGTGATCGTATACCCGGCCGAGTTATCGCGCCAAATTGCACCTGATTCCAGGAGTGGTCCCTAAGGCCGGCTTCCTATCTGAGATGGACAATGTTCGCTGTGATGAGCCTGGCGTAGTCCGAGGAGAGGAATGTAATCACCTCGGCCACCTCCTCCGGCCCGACGATGTGAATCTGGTCGGGTCTCTGCTTCACGTGCTCGAGCACCGCCTCGTTCACCCAACCGATATCGGTGACGGGCGGATAGACGATATCGGCGGTGATACCAAACGACGCCAGCCCGAACGCGGCGGAGATCGTGTGGTTCTCCAGGGTGGCCTTTGCAGCGCCGTACGAGACCTCCGTGGGGAACCCCAGGGTCCCGCCGGAGGTGAGACCAATGATGCGCCTCCAGTTGGCCCGCCGGTGATGTGGGGCCGGGTGAACTCGGCGATCAGGAGGGCCCCGCCGCGGGCATCCACCGAAAAGACCTGGTCGTGGCTCGCCGGGGACAGGCCAGCCGACTTGAGGCTGGTGACGTGCTGTCCCTCCGTCTTGAACGTGTCTGCCACCCAGCCGGTGGCGTTGTTGACCAGGATATCCACCGGCCCAAGCTGCTCCTCTGCAAAATCGAATAGGCTTGGCGGCGCCCCCGCATCCCGCAGGTCGGTCTCCATGGCCACTGCTCGTCCCCCTGGGCGCGGATCCAATCAGCACCTCGTCGGCCATCTTTGACCGGTTCGAGCGATACGGCTCGGGGAATTCATCTGGATCAGCAGTCCGCAGGTAAGACACCGGCACGGAGGCACCACAGCTCGCGAGAGCTCTGGCTACCGCGGCACCGATGCCGTGATTCGCCCCGGTGACCAGCACCACGTGACCATTCAATTTGTAGGGAAGAGGCGCGCCAGAGGTATGCATGTGGAACCTACCCCCTGCCCAACGTGGCTGCTGAGCCGACGGACCGAACGCCGCCCTTTTTTCAGCACCCAGGTCTAGTCGGTTTCAACCGTGGATCGGTCCTAGGCGGCTAACTCGATGCCGTGGTCATGATCATCCGTCAAGATCTCGAATGCCGCACGGTTATTGGTCTCCAGCATCTCAATCGTGCCCGACGCTTTATCTCTGAGTTGGAGCCTGCAACTGGCAATCTTGCTGTTCAGACATTGCTTGAAGCCGCCGGATGGATTGGAGTAGATCTGGGTCCGCGAGTTTGCTTTAAATTGTTGCGCAACTTCTCCCAATTTGCGAACCGTACTCACAACGGTGCAGCCACTGTCCGCTGCAATCCGTTGTTAGCTCGTAAAAACCAACAGCGGCAACCAGTGCTAAAGGTATGCCCAAGCACGGTCACCTCGTAGCCGCGCTTGGCGAATAGATAGCCCCAGACCAGCCCAATCAACATTGAAGCAATGAATGCGATATGGGGAATTGCCAGAAGACGCGATATATGCCGCTAAGCGGCGTGAGATGATAAGCGCCAAAGACAAGCGCCGATAAGATGATTGCCAGCCACTTGCGCTTCGCCTTTTTCCAGATGAAAAAGAGCATTACTATCCGATTAAAAGAAAGCAAGCCATTTTGCCGAAGGACCTGCCTGCGCTGTACAAAGGCATCAGCTACAGGAAGCGGCTGAAATCCTTCAATGCTGGATGCAATCGCCAACCCTATCAATGCTTGGCAAAAAATTGCAACTGCATATGGGTTGATAAAAACACGCCCGCCAAAGCCCATACCTAAAACGAACAAGCCTGCAACCACCAGCGCAGATTTCCATTTGACTATCATTTGATTTCTAAAACCACGTACAGCCAGATGATATTGCCCCCCCGTAAGGATGACCAGGACTGTGATCAACCAAAACGTCATGAATGTTATGGCGGTTGTGACTACATCAGGATCGGTTTGTCTCATTACGTGAACCGAAATTATTATGAAAGCGAATGTTTTACTGATCTCTGCATAAAAATCTAAACATCGTAGCCGGCATCATGGATGAACGCCTGGATCAAATTGGTTTTACGCTGCAATCGTCTCTTGGCCTTAGACAAGTGAGCATCCAGTTCAGAAAGGTGGTCGCATGCGATATTGGCCAGATCCGCCAGTTTCAGATAGCTCCACACCCACTCGGTCGGGTTGAGTTCTGGAGCATAGCCAGGGAAGCGTTCGAGATGAAGGCGCTGGGTGGCTCCAGAAGCCAGGTAGTCTTTGATGAGCTGGGAGCGATGGGTTGGACTGCCATCCCAGATCACCAGGAGCAAGCCCGGGATCAAACGCTGAAGGATCGCCTCAAAAACCGAAGCTCTCTGCCCCGCGTTCCAATAATCCGGGTATGCGCTGCCGTTCTTCCGTGCTCAATCGGCGAGGTAAACCGGTGGACTTCCGAGCCGCAAGCGCCGCTTCCCCTCCTGCCCTTCCCGCTTTGATCCATTGGCTGACCGCTCCCTTGGTGACGCCCATCGCTTCGGCGATTTGTTTCTGCGGCCAACCCGCCTGGCACAACACCCAGGCACGTTTGCGTCGTTCTTCTTTCCAGCTTTTCGTTTCTTTCTTGGCCATGCTGCCTATCAAACCACAGTTCAGTCTTCTCAGCAAGGATCAGTAGTTTATGGGCTTTCACATGCGGTCGTTTTTTCATTCAGCGACGAGACTCCTGTGATTATTGTCTGTAGGCGCTTCTCAGGATACCTGGCGGCTTCCCCCCGGGCCTGGTTGGTATCGGAAGATTATCCAACCAGTTCCCGTAGCTCCGCCACGGCTTGAGCTTCCACCCTGTGAATCGCCAGTACCTGCCTGCTCACCTCGGCCAGGAAGCCGGGAACTTCGGCCACAGGCAAAGGGAATGCTTCAGCCGATACGGCCTTGATCTCGTCCAGGCGTCTTTTGATCGCCCCCATCTCTGCGCCAGCTTCCAAACCCTGGCTTTCGAAGAGGGTCCGCAGCCGGGTTAAGGATTCCCGCGCTTCCCGGAACACTGCGATGCGATCGGGCAGCAAGGATTGTCCCAGCTCACCCCACAGGCGGGCGGAATCACGAAACAGGCTGGCGATACCGGCCAGCCGTGGCTGGTCCAATAGCTCGCTTGCTTCTACCAGGAAGTCGGCAAACAGTGGGCGGAAGGCCCTGCCATCTGCGCCGCGATTTTCGATCTGGTCGTAGGCTGTGGTCAATGCCTGGTACAGGCGCGGCCCTGGAGGGAAGAACCTGGTCCAACCGCGTGCGTCTTTCGAATCGATCAGCAGGTCGGCCCACTTCTCCAGTCCTGCCAGGCCGAAGTTGGCCCGGAAATTGGGCGGACCGAAGCCATTCTGCATCTGCTCCAGGCAGGCGCGCAGGCCGAGCAGCGCCGCCTCACCCAGGTTCAATGGATGCGCCGGCGGGTGGAGCGTCAGGGCACGGTAGCGATGCACCCCTTCACCCTGCCGGGCGGCGGCCAGCTCGCCCTGATTTAAGCGCAAAGGCTGGCGGGAGCGGTCTGCAACCAGCGCCTGATCGGCAGCCTCTTCCAGGCCATAGACCACCAGGGTGTGGTAACCTCCAGGCGTCCCATAGTAAGGCAGCAAGCGGGTATTGACCCACACGATGATCGGGCTGCCCTGCGCCAGGGCCTGGTCCAGTCTTTTTTCCGCAGCCAGACTGGTGGATGAAGTAATCAGGCTGAACTCCAGCCCGAGGCGCTCGCAGATCACCAGCGGAAACCCCGCCTTGGCGTTTTCTTCGCTGTTGATGCGGGTTGCGAGGAACAGGGAAGTGAGGTCGCCGGACTGGTACACAAAGTAGCCGCAGCCGATTCCCCCTCCAATGCCGAACAGAAGCGCCTCGCTGACAGGCTTGCCGGTGACGGCCGCCTTGGCTCCATAGTAAGCCAGAACGTTGTGCAGCGCGCCGGCTTCCACCTGCCGGGCACCAAATTGACTGTAATCCTCCAGTTTCATCGCATTTCTCCCAAGAATATAAAGTCGAACGCCTGGGTGAGGGGGGCACCCAGGCGTTCGACATACCAACTATACCAGATTCTTGTTAAGAATGCAAGAAAAAATTTTCGATTATTGGTCTATTCGTGGCAAACAGCCCGCCAACCAACCCCCATCATCCTTTCCTTCCAGCGCCCCAGGCGGGAGTCGAACCCACAACCTCGGCCTTAGGAGAGCCTCGCTCTATCCTTTGAGCTACTGGGGCGTGCAGGAGATTATAGCACCCCAAACAGGCCCAGGCAAGAGCAGCGCCGCCCTATTCGATTCGCCCGGTAGCGATGGCCTTTTTTACCTCGCCGATGGCGCGGGTCACCTGGATCTCGCGCGGGCAGGCTTCGGTGCAGTTGAAGATAGTGTGGCAGCGATAGACGCCAAATTGGTTGTTCAGGATTTGTAGACGTTCCAGGCCGGCTTGATCGCGGCTGTCGAAGATGAAGCGGTGCGCCGCGACGATCGCCGCCGGTCCCACATATCTCCCGTTAGCCCAAAAGCTAGGGCAGGAGGTGGTGCAGGCTGCGCACAGGATGCATTTGGTGGTGTCGTCGAAGCGCTCGCGCTGCTCTATGCTCTGCAGGCGTTCCTTCTTAGGGGGTGGGTCGTTATTCACGAGATACGGCATGACCGACCGAAAATGCTCGAAGAATGGCTCCATATCCACGATCAGGTCTTTGACCACCCGTAATCCTAGCAAGGGCTCCACCGTTATCTTGGAGCTACCTAGATCTTTTACCAACACCTTGCATGCCAGCCGGTTCCGGCCGTTGATGCGCATCGCATCCGAGCCACAGATCCCGTGTGCACAGGAGCGTCGGAATGAGAGAGTGCCGTCTATATAACCTTTCACGTGCTCTAACAGGTCCAAAACACGGTCGGTTGGCTGGGCTTCCAGCATGTAAGTCTCGAAATGAGGTTTCTTGTCTAACTCAGGGTTGTTGCGGAATACCTTCAGTGTAACCTGCATGATCGCTCGTCTCTCCTAATAGACGCGTTCCTTGGGCTGGAATTTGGTAATCACAACCGGTTTATAGCTCAATCGAATTTCGCCATCCTGGGCCCAGGCCAGGGTGTGTTTCATCCAGTTTGCATCGTCCCGTTTTGGGTAGTCTTCGCGGGCGTGGGCACCGCGGCTTTCGGTGCGGGCGAGGGCAGAGACCGTGGTCACTTCGGCCAGGTCCAGTAAATTTCCTAATTCCCAGATATTAAGGAGATCAGTGTTAAATACCTTTCCTCGATCATCCAGGCGGATGTGCTGATAGCGCTCCTTGAGCTGGCGTATTTCCTCTAAAGCCGTCGCCATTCCTTGTTGTGTGCGAAAGACACTCACGTGATCGTTCATCACCTGCTTCATCCTGTGGGCGATATCTGCGGCGCGTTCGGCCCCATTGTTCTCCGTGAGCGTGGTAAGCTGGCTGCGAGCGAAGCCGGTGGAGTCGGGCGGCAGCGGGTGGAAATCAGCATGTTGGGCATACTCAGCCGCCCTCAACCCGGAATGTTTGCCGAAGACCAGCAGGTCGAGCAAGGAATTGGTCCCCAATCGATTGGCGCCATGCACCGATACACAGGCCACCTCTCCCGCGGCAAAAAGCCCGGGTAAGACGGTATTGTGTTCGTCGATGACCACCTCGCCGAACTTATTGGTTGGGATGCCGCCCATGGCGTAGTGGGCGGTGGGCTGCACCGGCATGGGCTGCATGACCGGGTCGATTCCCAGGTAGGTACGGCAGAAATCGATGATATCAGGCAACTTGGATAGGATCTCTTCGGCGGTCACCGCGTAGGGAGAGCCGTCTGGGTGTTTGCGGCCATCGAGGGCGGCATATTTATTCACCGTCTCAGGGCGGACGTCTAAAAACAGGTAATCCTTACCTCCGATGCCGCGCCCTTCTTTTAGCTCCAGGTACATGGCGCGGCTGATTACATCGCGAGAAGCCAGGTCCTTTACCGTGGGCGCATAGCGCTCCATGAAACGCTCGCCCAGGTCGTTGAGCAGCACACCGCCCTCCCCACGCACGCCTTCGGTGATCAGGATTCCCAGCTTGTAGATGCCCGTGGGATGAAATTGGAAGAACTCCATGTCTTGGGCGGGGATGCCGCGCCGCAGGGTGATAGCGACGCCGTCGCCGGTGTAGGCATAGGCGTTCGACGTGATTTCCCAGATGCGCCCATGTCCACCGGTGGCGAAGATGATAGCCTTGGCATGGAAGACGTGCAATTCGCCGGTGGATAGTTGCAGGGCCACCACCCCGGCAGCCACCCCATTTTCTATCAGCAGGTCAATCACCTGGAACTCGTCAAAAAAGGTCACCTTATTTTTTATGCATTGCTGGTAGAGAGTCTGCAGGATCATGTGCCCGGTACGGTCTGCGGCGTAGCACGCCCGGCGTACCGGCTTACCGGTGCGGTTGTTGGTATGGCCTCCAAAAGGTCGTTGGGCGATGCGTCCGTCGGGGGTGCGAGAGAATGGCAGGCCCATGTGTTCTAACTCGTAGATGGCATCCACGGCTTCGGTGCACATGAACTCGATGGCATCCTGGTCCCCCAGGTAATCGCTGCCTTTCACGGTATCATAGGTATGCCACTCTGGATGATCTTCCTCCAGGTTGCCGAGGGCAGCCCCAACCCCCCCTTGAGCGGTCCCGGTGTGGGATCGAGTTGGGTATAGTTTGCTGAGGACGGCGATATTGGCGGTTTTGGAGGCATACATGGCGGCCATCAAGCCTGCTCCTCCTCCCCCTACGACGATCACATCATATTGATGCAGGTTCATGACGTTTCTTTTCCAGACTCCTCGGGTCTACATGGATTCCAAACTATTCCGGAATATTCTGGCATGCCGCCAGGGAAAGCGCGCCAAACTTCAGCCGAAGGCTGGGCAACCGGCTATTAATTATACCTGACTGGTCCTCTATTCAGATTGGCCCCCTGGTAGAGGGAGTGCTCAAATGCCGAATAAATACAATTACTTTTATTGTGCACCCCCCGGTGGACGTCTCAAGAAGCCAGTATCACGTATATGGCTACTATGATGAAAAATAACCAGAGGGAAAACACGAAGCCCCGCAGCAACGGTCTGGCTATGGATTGGCCGATGAAGTCCTCGATGACGGTGCGCAGGCCATTAGCCGCGTGGGTCGCGGCGAAAAAGACCATCAAGATCTGCATGACTTGCCATAAACCGTTGGACCACCCCAAGGCGATATCAGGGATATTGCTGTTGACTACGTGATTGGGGTTTGGAAAGAAGGTCCAGCGCATCAAGGTCGGCAGGTCCATTTGGGTACGGGCGCCCAGATAGAGCGCGCTGGCCATGCCGATTGCGGCCAATACGATCAACGCCACTCCGGAGATGCGCGTGTTGATCCACATGATGTATTCGAAATTAAAGCCCGCTTGGACTGTTCGGCCACGCATGTTCCTACCCTCTATTCGTCTGGCTTAGCCGCCAGACAGGGCGTGCTGCACCAAGATGAATATAGTCAGGCCATAGACAGGAGTGAAGATAAACCACTGCAACCACAAGCTCTCCCGTTGATAAGCCAGGAACTGGGGCCAGATATCCAGGATGGCGATGCGAAGCCCGTTGAGGGCGTGGAAGAGCACACAAAAAATGATCACTGACTGGAAGCCCCACGATTCGTAGAGGCTGTTGATGGTGGTCGCAAAGTCGCTCCCTAGCTGCTGCATTAGGAACGATGAAAGGACATGCAACCCTACGAATGAGAGCAGAGCGATCCCCGTAATTCTATGGAACATCCAGGCCAGCATTGGGCCTCCCCCCTGATATTTCAAGCCTTGGAAGAAACCGACACTGCGGGTGATGCCCATGCGACCTCCTTTGATTGGATTATCTTGGACCTTCCTGCCTGAGCGAGTGCACCAAACCTGTTCACATATCCTGAAAATCGCGGAGGAACCGCAAAATCCCAACCTGCATGGCGGAATGCCGTGATTATTATGGCATTCCCCTTGCGTAACGGAAAAGTGACGATAATCACAGTTTATTGGTTAGTGATGTCCTTATAATCTTCCGCCCTTTTATCCTAAAATTAGACCGCATTTTCCTCTCCGCTGGGAGCATTTCGCACGTTAATTGCCTTTTCCCAGAGCAAGGAGAGCCATCAACCTTATTGAGAGATTGAGAGATGGACGACTCTGGCATTTTATCCGGGGACCTGGATTTTGCATATGGCAGACCCACAGGGACTTGATCGCCGTGGATTTGTAAAGATCGTCTTGACCTTTCTGGGTACCATCATGGGGGCAGTGATTGGAATTCCAGCCATCGGATACCTGATTTCCCCAGCCACCAGGGCTCAGAAAGGGGAGGCCTGGATTCCTTTGGGGCAGGTTGAAAAATACCCACCAGGGATTCCAACCCTATTCAACTTTACTCGCACCAGCGTGAACGGTTGGGAGAAGACCGTCAACAGCTATGGGGTGTTCGTCCTGAGGTCCAGCGATGATCAGGTGCGGGTCTACTCCAATATGTGCACTCACCTGAGCTGCCGTGTCTCCTGGAAGGCGGAAACGCAGGAATATCTTTGTCCTTGCCATGATGGGCATTTCGACATCGATGGCAAGGTCACGGCCGGGCCACCTCCGAAACCCATGCAACAGTTCGAGACCAAGGTTGAAGACGGCAACTTGTCGATCCATTTTATTGAAGCGTGACTATGGCTGAAAAAGTGTTGACCTGGATAGATGAGCGATTAGGCCTGACCGGGATATATCGCACGGTTTTTGACAGAAAGGTGCCCAAGGTGAACTGGTGGTACACCCTGGGCAGCGCCAGTCTGTACCTCTTTCTGATGCAGGGCGTCACGGGCATCTTTTTGACCGTCTACTATGTCCCCTCCCCCAGCCATGCCTATGAAAGCATCCAGTACATCATGCACGGGGTTGCCTTTGGATGGTTGATCCGCGGCATCCATCACTGGGGGGCTACCTTGATGGTGATCTTCGTGTTCGCCCATATGTTGCGTACCTTTTTCATGGCGGCCTATAAATACCCGCGCGAGATCACCTGGCTGACCGGTGTGATCCTATTCCTGGCTACCCTGGGGATGGGTTTCACCGGATATCTGCTCCCCTGGAATCAGCGGGCGTACTGGGCTACCACGGTCGGCACCGAAATTGCCGGCACCGTTCCTTTCCTGGGCGGTTTCCTCGAACGCCTGCTGCGCGGTGGATCGGAACTGAGCGGTGTGACATTGGCGCGCTTCTTTTCCGTCCATATCTGGTTCCTGCCCGCCATGATAGCCCTACTGATTGGCGTTCACCTGTACCTGATCATCCGCATCGGTATCTCCGCAGTCCCCCACGAGGATGATTGACTATCCGAGGTTTCAGAACTTGGACGACGCACAGAAACGTGCCTACCTGGAAAAATATCAGAAAGCCAAGGCTGGGGGAATCAAGTTCTACCCCGACATCATCTACAAAGACCTGCTGGTTTCTTTTGCCATCTTTCTGCTGCTGGTGGGATTGGCGATCTACGTTGGGGTGGCTGCCGAACCTCCGGCAGACCCCAACGATTCGGCGTACATCCCGCGGCCGGAGTGGTATTTCCTGTTCTTGTTTCAGATGCTCAAGTACTTCCCCGGCCAGCTAGAGTGGGTTGGCACCGTTGTGCTGCCCGGGATTGGAGTCTTAGCATTGCTGCTTCTTCCATTTTACGATCGTAGCCCATTCCGCCACTGGAAGAAGCGCAAGCTGGCGGTGAGCACCATGAGTGCCATCGTGTTCGGGATGGTCGTGCTCACCATCCTGGCGGCGGCGAGCACTCCTCTACAAGAAGAAAGCGGCGTGGCGAACACCCTCAGCGAGCAAATCATCGCCGGACAGGACCTGTACTCGATCCATTGCGTGGAGTGTCACGGCGCAGAGGGCGAAGGAGGCGAGATTAAGGGCGTAGAAGGGCTGGAAGGCAAGGCCGTGGCGCCAATCAACAGCCGCGACGAGATGTACACCCGCACCGATGAGACCCTGTTCAACATCGTGGATTACGGGCAGCCGGATTTTGGCATGCCGCCATTTGGCCTGGGCTACGGTGGGGAGTTCGCTCGGGGCGATATCGCATCCCTGGTAGCCTTCATGCGCTACACCTGGGATGACCGAGCACAGCTCCCCGAGGATATCGCCCAGGCTGGCGCGGTCCCCACGCTTGGACCCAATGAAACACCCTCGTATGTGCTGCATATCGAACCCATCGTGAAGCGCTATTGTCTCTCCTGCCACCGGCCGGGAAAGAGGAATAACAACTACCTGATGCGCACCTACCAGGAAATCCTATCGTCCGGCGACCATGCCCCCAATATCGTCTCGGGAGACCTGAAGTCCAATTTCATCCTGATGCTTCACCGCCAGGAGATCGAAGCCGGCGGTCCAATGCCGCCCACCAGAGCGCTTAAAGCAGAGCTGATCGAGATCTTCGAACGCTGGGTGTCAGCCGGCGCGCCTGAGTCTGCCGAAGAAGCAGCCAGCCCTTCGGCACCCTCCCCCACGGCAATTCTTGAGGTGACCGTTACTCAAACACCGACTCCATAACATCATTGCCGCCAAAACCGCTTCACAGCCGCATTGCTATCGAGAGAAAAGGTCCCTCGGTGTTGCATACAATAACATGACCCGTCTCACATCGAGATGGGTCATGTTGTCTCCTTGGCTATCTTTCATTTGGGCAACCGCACGCCGCCGATGATTGCGACCGCGCCGATCAATGAGACTAGCGCCCACAGGACCAACAACACCCAGTTGACGGTTCGCATGGTCTTTTCTGCTTGGACGTAATCGTTCAGAACCTGGCGCAGCCCATTCATGCCATGTGCAAAGGTAAACGCCAGCAGCAAGAAGTCATAGACTCGCCAGCCCAGGGTGGCCCAGCGCATTGCAACGTAGTCTAAATCGATCTGGTGTACACCAACCAACACATCCTGCAGGGCGACATGCCCCCAGGCCAATGGGATCAGCAGTAGGCCGCTGTAGCGCATCCACTTCCAGGCAATGGTTTCGATCTGGGTGGTTGCCTTTGCCGTTGCATCAGTCGATGCCATGGTAGTACCTTAAAGTCCGAAATTATGGATCAGCAGGTTGCGGCCCATGAGGAAGGCTGCTGGCAGCCACAGGACGACCGCCACCGCCAGGGTCAACAGGGCGGTCTTGTTCTGCGTGCTCATCTCCCACAGGCGTGGCGAATAAAGGTCGAAGATGGCGATGCGCACGCCATTCACGCCATGATAGATCACGCTGAAGACCAGGATGATCTCACCGATAACAAAGGGCGTGCTGCGATAAATGGCGATGGCGTGTTCGTAGAGCGAGGGGAAAAAGTAGACCGTGGAGGTGTCCAGGATGTGAATGAAAAGGAAGAGCAATGTACCGAGGCCTGTTAGGCGGTGCAGGATAAAGGTAAAATGGCCCACCCTGCCCCGGTAGCTGGCAAGCCCTCCTAATGAAGTTCGAAACGCTTCCATGGGTTATATATACTCCCGTCCATGATTACGCAGGTTGTAGACCTTTAAAGACCATTCCAGGGATTTTACTACAAACCCAATTGGTGGCAAAAGATCGGATATTAATAAAAGTATCCCCGGGGATTAATCTGCCATGTATTGGATGACGGCCTCCCCGAATTCGGAACATTTCAGCAAGGTAGCCCCGTCCATCAGGCGATGAAAGTCGTACGTGACGGTCTTGGCGGCGATGGCTCCTTCCATGCCTTTGATGATATAGGCAGCAGCCTCCTGCCAGCCCATATATTTGAACATCATCTCACCAGAGAGGATCACCGAGCCTGGGTTTACTATGTCTTTATCGGCATACTTTGGCGCGGTGCCATGGGTCGCTTCGAAAATGGCATGCCCGGTGGTGTAATTGATGTTGCCCCCTGGCGCGATTCCGATTCCACCCACCTGGGCTGCCAGCGCGTCCGAAAGGTAGTCGCCATTCAGGTTCATAGTAGCCAGCACGTCAAATTCGCGCGCCCGGGTGATAGTCTGCTGAAAGACGACATCGGCGATCACGTCTTTTATCAGGAGCTTGCCAGCATGAAGGGCCTGCTCCTGTTCGGCGTTGGCAGCCTGCTCGCCTCTTGCGGCGCGCGTGCGTTCCCATTGCGCCCAGGTGTACACCCGCTCCCCGAACTCCTGTTCGGCGATCTCATATCCCCAGTTGCGGAAGGCGCCCTCGGTGAATTTCATGATGTTGCCCTTATGGACCAGGGTAACGTTGCGCCGGTTGTTCTGCAGGGCGTACTGGATCGCTGCCCGCACCAGACGCGCTGTCCCCTCCTTCGACACTGGTTTTATCCCGATCCCGGCAGTATCTGGAAAGCGGATCTTGGCGAATTCCTGTGGAAAATGCTCTTTAAAATATTCCATGAAATGTCTGTTTGACGGGCTGCCATATTCAAATTCGATGCCGGCGTAGATATCTTCGGTGTTCTCCCGAAAGACCAGCATGTCCACGTATTCTGGATGCTTGACCGGGGAGGGCACCCCAGGAAAGTAGCGTACCGGTCGCAGGCATACGTACAGGTCCAGCGCCTTACGCAAGGCGACGTTTAATGACCGGATGCCACCCCCGATAGGAGTGGTCAGAGGTCCTTTGATACCCACGATGAAATCGCGGAATGAATCCAGGGTCTCTTCTGGCAGCCAGGTGCCAAACAGGTTATAAGCCTTCTCCCCGGCGTAAACTTCCATCCAATGAACCGCCTTTTTTCCCTGATAGGCTTTCTGCACGGCCGCGTCGAACACCCGGACTGCGGCCTTCCATATATCGGGTCCGGTGCCATCCCCTTCCACGTAGGGAATAATGGGATGGTCCGGGACGTGTAATTTCCCGTTTTCAAAGCCTATCTTCTCCCCGTCCTGTGGGATACTGGTCTTCTGGTAGCGCATCGTTGGATTTCCCTCCGTCCTTATTTTGGGCGTCAATGGGTGAATTATAGCAAACCCCAGGCAACTTAAATGTGATTATCGTCATCCTTAATAGCGGCCAGGTTGCCGGAGGGGTAAATTCGACCCCATGCTATAATTCTGCGCATGTGGAGTTGTCTATGACCATCGAAAGATTTTCGCCGAAATTGATCACTTCCCACAAGGATGGCACTTCGTGGCATGCATTGGACACGGAGGAGGTACTTCGGCAGTTAGAGACTCACCTCGAAAAAGGCCTCACCCAAGAGGAGGTGGAGAGGCGGTTAAGTGAGTTCGGCCTGAACATCTTGAAAGAGGCCCCCCCCCTCACCTTCTGGCAGATGCTCTGGGAGCAGTTTAACAACTTCGTTGTGATCTTGCTCGTCGCGGCTTCCCTGATCTCTGCGGGCTTAGGGGAATGGGTTGAAGCCGCTGCCATACTGGCAATCGTGGTACTCAATGCAGCGCTCGGCGTGATTCAGGAACGGCGGGCAGAACAAGCCCTGGCAGCCCTGCGCAAGCTGGCGGCTCCAGAAGCTCAAGTGATCCGGGACGGCTCGCGCCAGGTTGTGCCTTCCAGTCAGCTGGTTCCGGGAGACCTGGTGCTGTTGGAAGCTGGCAATTATGTCCCTGCGGACATGCGCCTGATCGAGGCGATAAATCTGCGCATAGAAGAAGCTGCCCTGACCGGGGAATCCGTCCCCGTTCAGAAAGACGCCAAGGTCTTGCTTAAATCTGATATTCCACTGGGCGATCGCAAAAACACTGCCTTTATGGGCACCCTGGTCAGCTATGGGCGCGGCAAAGGCATCGTAGTCAGCACCGGCATGTTCACACAGATCGGACTGATCGCCGAGATGCTTCAAACAGTGGAGCAGGAGCCAACGCCTCTCCAGCGCCGGCTGGACCAGTTGGGCAAGACCCTGGGTTGGGCGGCCCTGGCGATCTGCGGCGCGGTGTTTGTGGTGGGCATGCTGCGCGGCTACAATCCCCTGGACATGTTTCTGCTGGCGGTCAGTCTGGCGATTGCAGCGGTTCCAGAAGGCCTGCCGGCGGTTGTGACCATCAGCCTGGCCCTCGGTATGCGGGAGATGATCAAGCGCCATGCGCTGATCCGGCGCCTGTCCTCGGTGGAAACACTTGGCTCCGCCACCGTGATCTGTGCCGATAAGACCGGCACCCTCACCCAGAACGAGATGACCGCCATCCGAATGTGGGTCGATGGCAAGTTTATCCAGATCACCGGCAGCGGTTACAGCCCGCTGGGTGAGCTGCTCGTAGATGGTAAGAACCTCGATCCCCAGGAGCAGCGCGCCGCATTGACGGCGCTATGGATCGCCGCCTTGAATAACGACGCTATGCTGGAGGTGAGTGGAGAATCGGCGGGAGTACCTACCTATCGCGTGGTGGGTGATCCAACCGAGGGTGCGTTGTTGGTAGCAGCAGCCAAAGCCGGTGCTCAACTCTCGGAGCTGTATCAGGCATATCCCCGGCTGCAGGAGCTGCCTTTCGATCCAACCCGCAAGCGTATGCTGACCGTCCATGCGATCAAAGATCCTCGCCAGGACGACATCTCCCCGTTCTCAGACGATCATAAGGGGAGCTGGCGCGTGGTAGCGGTCAAGGGGGCACCTGACCTGGTCCTGGGCTTATGCACACGCTATCAACAGATGGATGACTACACCAATCCCCTGGATGATGCCCAGCGGATGCGAATCCTGGCTGCCAACGATGCTCTTACGCAAGACGCGCTGCGCGTGCTTGCCCTGGCTTACCGCCTCATGCCAGAGATCCCTGATGAGATGGACCTCGAATCACTGGAGCGGGAGCTTACATTTGTTGGCCTGATCGGCATGATCGATCCGCCTCGCCCGGAGGTCCTGCCAGCCTTGACCAAAGGGCGCCGGGCAGGGCTGCGCACCATCATGATCACGGGCGATTTTCCTAATACCGCCCGGGCGATTGCCGAATCGATCGGCCTGCTCCAGCCAGGGCATCAGGTGCTCACCGGCCCCGAGGTGAACCAGATGGACGAGCGTACCTTGCAGCAGCAGGTCCCGTTCACCGATGTATTTGCCAGGGTCTCCCCGGAACACAAGCTGCGCATCGTGGAGGCCCTGCGGGCTGACGACCAGGTCGTCGCCATGACAGGAGATGGGGTTAACGATGCTCCGGCCATAAAACGGGCTGATATCGGAGTTGCCATGGGGATCACCGGCACCGACGTAGCCAAGGAGAGCGCCGACATGGTGCTGACAGACGATAACTATGCCAGCATCGTATCGGCTGTAGAGCAGGGGCGGATCATTTACGCCAACATCCGCAAGTTCGTCTTCTTCTTGCTCTCTTCGAACGTGGCCGAGATCATGATCATCTTCCTGGCTACCCTGGCCGGGATGCCCCCACCGCTAACGGTGATCCAACTCTTGTGGCTTAACCTGCTCACGGATGGCGCTCCGGCCCTGGCCCTTGCCATGGAAAAAGGCGATCCCGATGTGATGCTGCGTCCGCCCCGCCCCAAGTCGGAACCTATCATCAACGCTTCCATGCAGCTTGGCGTCCTCATACAGACCATTACCCAGACAGGCGCCGTCCTGACCGCCTTTGGCTTGGGATTGCTCTGGCACCTGAAGACGGGTGACCTGCTCCCACCAGGTGCCAATCCGTTGATCTTCTTACTCCAATACGATTGGCGGGGCATCGACGTGCAGACTGCCGAGACGATGGCCTTCGTCACCCTCTCGTTATGCGAACTGTTTCGCGCCTACACCGTGCGATCCGAGCGCATGTCGCTCTTCCGGCTAGGAGTCTTCTCCAACCGCTACATGCAGTATGCGGTAGGGGTTTCCATCCTGCTGCTGATGCTTGTGGTGAGCGTGCCATTCTTGCAGCCGATCTTCAACACACATTTCCTGGCGCTGAACGAATGGCTCATTGTGTTGGGATTGGCGTTGATCCCGGCCATCTCCGAAGAGGTGACCAAATTCTACCTGCGCTGGCGAGAGCGTGATTAAAGGTTAAAAACGAATGATAGTCTTGTCCATCGTGTGAAATTGCGCTATACTAGCAGCGTATACCTTGAGGTACCAGCGAGGTCCTCTACATGGCGATTGTGATCTGGATGCCTGCACATTCGAAGATATTGGCTAGATCGATGCGTTTCGCCGTCAGGCGCACCTGCTTTCCGCGACACAGTGAGGCGCCTGAACGTAATATGACATATCGTGAGGAGGTACCGGCTTAGAGCGGATTAGCCTGTGCTGACGCGCTTCCCGAAAAGCTGGCCTCCTGTGCCGCTCCTTGAGCAGCATGGTGTCATTCGGGAAGCGTGTGTTTTTTATATAAGGAGTAAGTCATAGATGAAGGACGATAAACCTCCCCATCCTCCCAAACCCATGAAAGGGCCTGGTAAGGATAAACCTGAAAAACCCCCTTGATGAATACACCTTTGCGGGCAGTTGCCCGCTCCATGGAGGGACGCTATGATCACTGTTTACAAGAACACCGAATCCGGCCTCGCCGTGCTGGACAAACCCACTAGTGGATGCTGGATCCATGTGATAGATCCAACCCCCGAAGAGATCGCCCAGCTCCAAGGGATGGGTATCCCCCAAGACTATCTAACTTATCCTCTCGACGTGGATGAACGTGCCCGTACGGAAAGGGAAAATGGAGAATTACTGATCGTGCTGCGCGTCCCTTTTTATCAGGGCGAATCTGCGGATGTACCCTATGCCACAATCCCCCTCGGCATTGTTCTGACCAACGATTACCTGGTCACCGTATGTAAACGTGACAACGATATCCTGAACGAGTTCACCTCTGGACGCGTCAAGGGCCTCTCGGTAGGCAAGAGGCTGCGCTTCATCCTGCGCTTGTTGCTTGCTACCGCTCATAAATACCTCACCTATCTAAGAGAGATCAATAAGGTCGTCGATGCCCTCGAAGATCAGTTACAGCTCTCCACCCGCAATCGAGAAGTGCTCGAATTGCTCAAATACCAAAAAAGCCTGACTTACTTTACAACCGCCCTCAAATCGAATGAGTTGATGATGGAACGCCTGCAGAGAAGCCAGTTATTCAAGACCTTTCCAGAAGACGAGGACCTGTTAGAGGATGTACTGACCGAAAACCAGCAGGCGATTGAAATGGTCAATATTACCAACAACATCTTGAGCAGCATGATGGATGCCTTTGCCTCCATTATCTCCAACAATCTGAACAGCGTCATGAAGATCCTGGCTTCCATCACCATCGTACTCAGCCTGCCGATCATGATATCCAGCTTCTACGGCATGAACGTGGACCTGCCACTACAGGGGTACCCCTATGCCTTCCTTGTCACCTTGGGAATGTCATTCGCCATCGCATTGGTGGCTGTCTACATGTTCTGGAAACGGGATTGGTTTTAATGAAAGAAGTCAGGCATGTTTTCGCCTACAAATGTCATGATGTCTAGTGAGGAAAATCACCCGCAACTCGTGACCTTTGACAATGACGGTGCCCCAGGTTCTCCAGTATCATCAGTATAGCAAAATGGGACACAGGATATACTCCTGATGCTCATCGCTGTTTCCTCCTTTGGCGAAAGCCTCCGCCGGGTACTCCCTCACCGCCCCGGCGGAGGCGGCTTTTAACCCCGAAACCCTCCATCTGTCGGCTCGTAAGGCAGCACTACCGTAAACGTCGATCCGAGACCCGGCACGGAATCTACCCAGATGCGACCGTGATGGTTCTCTACGATGGATTTCACGATCGCCAACCCGAGGCCGGTGCCACTCGAATCGGCGAGCACGTTGCTGCCCCGGTAAAATTTATTGAAGATATATGGCTGGTCGTTGGCAGGGATACCGACCCCGGTATCGGATACCTGGAGGATGATTTGCCCGTTCTCTACCCTGACAGCCACCCCGACCGATCCGCCTTCGGGCGTATAGTTGTGTGCGTTGACCAGCAGGTTTGCCAGCATCTGGCGCATGCGTATGAGGTTGCCTCGCACCTTGGGAAGGCCAGGCGGCACATTTACCGAAAGCCTTTGCCTCTTTTCTATAAAACGGTTTTTCAGTCCTTCCACGGTCGCGGCGATGATCTGCTCCAATGCAAGGGCCTCCTTGGCTGCATCAAAGCCGGCCTCGATACGGCCCAGGTCGAGCAGGTCGTTGATTAGGGCGGTGATGTTGTGCACATTGGCTTTCACCCGGCTGATGAACTCATCCTGCTGGGGGTTTACCGGCCCAACCCTGCTGATCAGCTCTACATAGCCCAATATGGCGGTCAATGGAGAGCGCAAATCGTGCGAGACGGTGTTGACGAAATCGGTTTTTATGCGGTCCAGTTCTTTGAGTTGGGTGATGTCTTGCAGTGTAACGGCCCAGCCAATTTCCGGGATGGGGGTGACCTGGGTGTTCATCACCCGCCCATCATCCAGGAGGATCTCGGTTCGATACGGCGTTGGGGAGCGTCCACGGGTGAATATCTGCGCCAGGTCCGGATTAGGCAGGGTGTCGCGGGCCAGTTTGCCGGATAGGTCGGTGGCATCTAGCCTAAGAATCTCGCGTGCGGCCTGGTTGATCAGGATGAGCCGCCCCTCTTGATCCACCACAATCACCCCATCGCTGATCCTGGTCAGGATCGTCTCTAGCTTCACCCGGTTCGCTTCGGAATTGGCAAACAAGCGGGCGTTTTCGATAGCGATGGCGGCGTAATCCGATAGTGCCGAAACCAGGGTAAGGTGATATTCGGTGAATGGTGGCCCGCTCTGACGTTTATCTACACCCAACACGCCGATCACGCGCTCGTGGATCATCAGAGGGACGTACATCAGATTATGCACCAGGTAGGCGGTTTTGATCTTTTGGGGCGTCTGCTCATCGATCACGAGGGGCTGTGCACTCTTTATGACCTGCCCTGCCAGGGTATCGTGGACGGGGATGCGGAAGGTGCGGACGAATTCCTCTCTGAAGTTCTTGGCTGCTCGCATGTAAAGCTCGCCGCTGGTCTCGTCCAGCAAGAGAAGGCTGCCCTCATCGGCTCCGGTCAGCTCCACTGCTGCCTCTACTACGGTTGTCAATACTTCATCCAGGTCCAGGAGTGCAGTGACAGTGCGACCAACCCGCTGGAGCGCTTCCAGGCCGCTCAGACGCTTCTCGAGAGATTGGGTGTTTCGCCGTGCTTCCAACTTAGCCCAGCTCTTGAGTTGTTCGCGCCGCTCAAGAGCCGCGTTAATAGCTGCGGGTAAGATCTCATCTGATTGCACCGGGAGTAGAAAACCCCCGTTCCCGATGCGCATGGCGGAAAGAGCCACATCTTCTGTGCACTCGTCACAAAACAAGAGGATGGGAATGGCTGGATAGCTGGCCAGGTAGCGGGCAACCTCCTCCAACCTGGGCTGAACTGATACGCCATCTCCCAGGATCAGAATATCCACTTTTTGGGCTTGAATCAGGGCCTCGGCTTCCAGTGAATCGCCAACCCAGGTAACCTGGCAGCCAGTTCCCTGCGAGATTTTGAGTTCAAGCTGTTGACCGAAGCCTTGGTCAGGGCATAGTATTAGGATCTGGCTGTTGGTCATACCAACCCTTGTGCGATGGGAATTATCCACCTGGTACTGATGTACTAGAGCAATCATAGCATGCTTCACTTTGGAAAGGGGGGAGCATACGAAATTGTGAGTTGTAGTTGCGTCAGGGGAAGGCACAGGCATCTGCGCTGGTTTGAAGCTATTAATATTGGGTTAGAGTTCTATAAAATCCGGCCCCAGGTGCTTGACTCGGCTTGGCGGACGCGCATACAATTAATATACTCAGAGCGAGTACATTTTGGGTAACCAAAATTCGGTGGGTAAATGCGGTGGTGCATAGTACCGCCGATCAGGTTTCTCTCCATTTGGACAGGATGGCATGCCGGGGGTGGTAGTCCTGGTGCAGGAGAAGCGACCTCCAGACGCAAGGGGAATTGACTTGTGCAATTATGCGGTCGTTAACCATGTCGCATTACTGCTTGCATACCCAAACTCTACGATATTGGACAGGAGTCTATATATGAAACGTTGGTATTTGGCTGTCGCTTTGTTATTCCTATTGACTTCGGTGGTAGTTGCATGCCGTGTATTTTCTGATACTCCGCAGAGCACGCCAGGACTGGCAAAAGCAAGCAGTCCGGCGCTCCAGGCAGTCATCACACCAGGATCGAACCCGACCGTAGTCGATTTAGTCTCTCAGCAAGACACACTGGTCTCTCTCTATGAAAAGGTCAATCCCGGAGTTGTGGCGGTCCGTGTGCTTACCAGTGATGGCGGAGGTCAGGGATCGGGTTTTGTGGTAGACGAAGAAGGCCATATCGTCACGAACTATCATGTGGTAGAGAATCTGACAGACCTTGAAATCGCATTTCCCTCCGGATTAAAGACGCGCGGCAAGGTTTTAGGCACAGACCTGGATTCGGATATCGCAGTGGTCAAGGTGGATGTGCCCCGGGAAGAACTGCACCCCTTGACTTTAAGCGATTCCGATCAGGTGAAGGTCGGGCAGACCGTGATCGCCATTGGGAATCCCTTTGGATTCAACGGTACGATGACCATGGGCATCGTATCAGGGCTGGGGAGGACGATGCAGTCACTCCACGAGGCGCCCGGTGGCGGCATCTTCTCCGCTGGGGATATCATCCAAACAGATGCTGCCATCAACCCGGGAAACTCCGGAGGACCATTGCTCAACCTGAACGGGGAGGTGGTCGGGGTTAACCGGGCCATCTTCACCACCAGTTTCACCTCCCAAGGTGAGCCGGTCAACTCGGGGATTGGATTTGCCATCTCGATCAATATCGTCAAGAAGGTGCTGCCGTCCTTAATCAGCGAGGGAAGATACGATTATCCATACGTGGGCATCACCAGCACCGACGATCTATCGCTTCTCCAAGTTGAAGCACTGGATTTACCTCGCTCCACTGGGGTGTACGTCAATATCGTGACCGACGGCAGCCCGGCAGATAAGGCTGGCATTGTCGGGGGCAGCCGGCCTTCCTCCATACCCGGGCTTCAGTCGGGTGGGGATCTGATCATCGCCATCGATGGCATCGAAGTGCAGACCTTCAGCGATTTCCTGGGTTACATCATAAAAAACAAAAGCCCGGGCGACACGGTGCTGCTGACGGTTTTGCGTGGCAATGAGCAGATCGAGATATCCCTGACTCTGGAAAGCCGCCCATCGCCCTGACCGGCGATGCGGTGCCGGTGCGGCTTGGGACAGCCGCCGCTATCGATTACCGGTCGCCATCCATTTACAGGAGGTAAATATGCTCACCGAACGCGATTTGCGAGAACTGTTGGAGTTCGACGCTAATTGCCCTGTGCTCAGCGTGTATTTGAACATTGAACCCAGCGAAGGCAATGAAGAGACTCACAAGCTCTATCTGCGCAACATGCTGAAGGAAGTAGACCTCCGGGAGGATGTGGAGCAGATCATCCGTTTTATCGATCATGAGTTTGACTGGACAGGTCGCAGCGTGGCCATATTCTCGTGTGCGGCGGCCAATTTCTTTCGAGTATATAGCCTGGCAGTGCCTGTGCGCAACCGGGTGCGGGTCAGCGACCGACCCCATGTCAAGCCCCTGGCTGACGTGTTAGATTCTTATGGCGGCTACGGGGTAGCCCTGGTAGATAAGCAGGGTGCACGCCTGTTTTACTTCCATCTGGGGGAATTGCGCGAGCGAGACGGCGTGCTGGGGGAGGCTGTTCGCCGCACCAAACGGGGCGGCGGATCGCAAGCGCCTGGCCGGCGCGGTGGGACTGCCGGGCAGACCAATTACGCCGAAGAAGTGGCCGATCGCAATGTCAAAGAAGCCGCCGAATATGCCAGCCGTTTTTTTGCCGAAAACAACGTGCGCAGAATCCTGATTGGCGGCACCGGCGACAACGTGGCCGCATTCCGCGCACAGTTACCCAAGGCCTGGCAGAGCCTGGTGGTTGGCACCTTCCCCATGAGCATGGCTGCCAGCCATGCCGACGTGCTGGAGCGCGCCATGCAGGTCGGCATGGATGCCGAGGCTCAGCGGGAAGCCAGGTTGATCCAGACCGTGGTGACCAATGCCGCTAAGGGTCGCGGTGGGGTGATTAACCTCGACGATACATTGGGAGCAGTGCACGAGGGGCGGGTCCAGACTTTGATCATCCGAGATGGCTTGCGCGTACCGGGCAGCCGCTGCCAGAACTGTGGCTTCGTGACCGCTCAAAAGATGGATGCCTGTCCCTATTGTGGTGGGAGGTTCGAGCGTATCTCCGATGCGGTGGAGTTGGCGGTGCGCAAGGTGATGCAGTCGGGAGGTGAGGTCGAGGTGCTGCACAACGACCAGCCAACCGAGGCGTTTGGCCACATTGGCGCCCTGTTGAGGTATTGATCACCCGCCGGGGCAGCCGTCAGGGTCCGGCGAAGAGCGTATTCTCAAGCTGGACCAGGTTGGTTGCCAGCACAGTTAGATCGGACTGGGCAGCGAAGGCATCGCTGTCCAGTTCTTTTATCGCCAGGGCGAGCCTGTCCTGCATCCCAGCCAGCAGCTCATCCTGCCCTGGAGCTGTCAGCCTATCCAGTTCATCCAGCGCGCTGCCGGTATTGGTCAGGTGGCCGCGGGCGGTGGTCAGGTCGTCGTTAGCCAGCGAGAGGCGGGCGGCGTGTACTTCGACCAGCGTCCGCAGCAGGGTGATGTGCACATTGGCCTGGCCTAGTGCATCCTGTAATTCGTTGTTCTTGGTTTCGAGAGCAGAGAGCTCTTCAACCTGCTCTTCGAGGCCCTGGATGCGATCATTGGCCTGGTCCAGGCTGGCCTGAAGCTGCGCGCTGCGGCTGCGGCCCGGTGCGTACAGGGTGAACAATACAGTCAGGGCGCCGAGCCCAAAGACGATCAACACCCCCAACAGCCAGCGCACTCCGTTGCGCAGCGCCTCCTGCAGGCGATTCCTCGGCCTGGCGGGCTGTTCCTCTGTCAGAGCAGGAACGGCAGGAGGGCCTGCTTCAGGGGTGATTTCCTCGTCGATCTCGTTCATTCATCCATCTCCCTCATATAGTGTAATCCTGCGGCGTGCCTAGGAATTGGTCGAGCGGCGCGGCTCGCGCCGGGCCGGACGATGCCCGGGATACGGAAGCGGGATGTACTCCACCGTCGGCCGGCCCCAGCCAGACTGGGGGAAGAGCTTCATGAGCTGGTAGACCTCCGTAGGTACTTCGATGCTGATGGGCAGGCCGAGCTGGCGGGCTTCTTCGACCGAGATGGGGTAATCGTGGGTCCAGCGGCCGCTGGCAAGCACCTCAGCCAGCCGCTCGGCGTTTTCCGCCGAGAAACGCTCGCCCAGAATGCGGCGCACAATCTCCTGCACCTGCCGGATGGCCTTGCGGGCCACGTCGGCCACGATCAACGTCTCGTCGCTGATCTCGTTGACGTTCTTCTGCTCGAGGACGGTCAGGATCGAGGAGGCCGGGTGTTCCCCCACCTGCGGATCCACCGGTCCCAGCACGGCGTTCTCGTCCATCACGATCTCGTCGGCTGCCAGGGCGATCAGTGTGCCGCCCGACATGGCGTAATGCGGCACGAAGACAGTCACCCGGGCCGGGTGGCGGCACAGCGCAGTGGCGATCTGCTCAGCGGCCAGCACCAGGCCTCCCGGCGTGTGCAGGATCAGGTCGATCGGGACCTGGGCGTCGGTCAGCTTGATGGCCCGCAGGATGTCCTCCGAATCGTCGATGTCGATGTAGCGCGAGATCGGAAAGCCCAGGAAAGACAGCCGCTCCTGGCGGTGAATCAGGGCGATCACGCGCGTGCCGCGTTTCTCCTCCAGGCTACGCAGCATGCGGGTGCGCGAGGCCTCCAGGATCTTCTGGCGGATTACCGGCTGAAGGCTAGACAGGATGATGAAGATCAAGAGCAGCAGGGTGAAGTCCATCGCCTCTCTCCTATATCAGGCTACCAGGGCCAGTATTCGTCGGGATACTGGCGGGTGTAGGCCGGATGGCGTCGCGGGGTGAACAGGCGGAAGAAGAGCATGCCAAAGACGAACCCACCGATGTGGGCAAACCAGGCCACGCCGCCCATACCTGCGGTGCTGGGCAGCGACAGGGCGGCGAAGCCGGAGAAGAGCTGCGAGACGAACCAGAACCCCAGGTAGTAGATAGCAGGGATCTCCACGAACCAGGGGAACAGGAAGATCGGGATCAGGGTGATGACCCGCGCCCTGGGGAAAAGCAGGAAATAGGCCCCCAACACGCCAGCGATGGCGCCGCTGGCGCCGATGGATGGCAGCCGGCTGTTGGAGGAGAAGAAGGCCTGCACCAGACCGGCTGCCAGCCCGCTCAGCAGGTAAAAGACCAGGTAGCGCCCGGCCCCCATGCGGTCTTCCACGTTGTCGCCGAAGATGTACAGGATCCACATGTTGCTGAGGAAATGAAACCAGCCGCCGTGCAGGAACATATGGGTGAACAGGGTCAACAGGGTCAGGGGATTTTCCAGAATGGCGGCAGGGTTTGCCAGGGGCAGGCGCGCCGGCACCATCCCGAAGGCCAGGATGAGGCGTTCCAGACTCGCAGGACTCAGGCTGACCTCGAACAGGAAGACCAGGGTATTCAGCCCGATCAGCGTCCAGTTGACCAGCGGGAAGCTGTAGGAGCGAATGGTGTCGCGCAAGGGGAGCATGGATTATGCTGGGCCAAGTATAGTCTGAAACCGGGGAATGTGGGGGGCCTAATCACAATTTAAGGCAGCCAAAATCAAGGCGAGTGATCACTCGCAAAGTGATCACTCGCCTACAATGTTCCTATATAATTCTTGGCTACTATCCGTTCGAATATCAACCGGTCTTGACCTTGATGCTCTTGCGGCGCTCGGCTTCGGCCTTGGGCACCCGCAGGTTCAGCACGCCGTCCTTCAGGCTGGCCTCGGCCTTGTTGGCCTCCAGCGCCGCGGGGAATGCGAGTGTGCGACTGAAGCGTCCGGTGGGCAGCTCACGCCTCAGGTATTCCTGCTCCTGGCTGCCGTTCGATTTGAACTCGCCTTTGAGGGTGAGCGTGTCGTTCTGGATGAGGATCTCCAGGTCCTCGGCCTGCAGCCCGGGCACCAGGGCGGTGATCTCGTATTCGTCGTCCACGGCCTTCACATCCACGGACAGAGGCAGGCTGCGCTCGCGCACCGGAGTTTCAACCGGCTGCAGCCGTGCACCCCGCCAGGTTGCCGTGCGGTGGTAAGGGGTAATCCAAATGGTCATCTCTCGGTCTCCTGTAATAATTGATAAGGGTCTGGGAACTCGTTCTTATTGACCCCCATCATACCGGGCGTGTGTTAGAACAGGGGCAACAATGTATAGAATTTGTATTAGAAAGCCTCGGCTGGCGCCGTCCAGCCTGCCACCAGGATCAGGTGAGGCGCGTCCTGCCGATGTGGAGAACCATCAAAGTCCCCATAAACCCTGATTTCATCCAAGCCGGCGGAGGTCAGCTCCTCCAGGTAGGCCTCGAGCAGATCCAGCGCGTGGCGGAAATGGGCGGCCACCCGCTCATGTTTGCCGTTTGCCAAGAGGTGATCATAATGCCAGGCCACGGTCAGGGTGTGGGCGTCTTTCACCCAGGCGCTGCTCACCAGCACCGGTTCGCCGTCCAATGGATGGGCGAACACCTCTTCCACCTCCGGCATGGCGCGGCGCGGCAGGCCGCGCAGCAAGGCAGGATTGGGCAGGCTGGCGGCGAAGACGCCGCCGGGTGCCAGGTGGCGGCGGATACAGCCCAGGGCGGCGCGGCGCTGGTTGGCATGCAGGGTGCTCCAGGTATTACAGGGCAGCAGCACCAGATTGAAGGGCATCCCAAGGTGGAAGGCGGTCAGGTCCCCCTGGACCAGCCTGGCCTCTCCCTGCAGCTCGGCTGGCAGGTGGTGGCGCAAGACCGCCAGCATGTCGGGATCGTTATCCAGGCCATAGACACGGTAGCCGGCCTGTACCAGGGGGATGAAAACGCGCCCGGTGCCGCAACCCAGCTCCAGGATGGGATCGCCAAAGAATTCGGCCAGCTTGAGCCAGAAGGGCAGATCTTCCAGGTTGCGGCTCAGGTGGGCGTGGTAGAGCAGGGGGAAGGATTTCATGGGAAGAGGCGGAACGCCTGGATTAATCGCCCCGAATTAGGGATCCTGTTTGGACAATTACCGCCTCCTTGACGGGACGGCATGGTTCGCATTATACTCTCGGCACATCCGGGGTGTAGCGCAGTTCGGTAGCGCACCGCGTTTGGGACGCGGGGGTCGGCGGTTCGAGTCCGCCCGCCCCGACCAGAAAAGATATGGGGAAGCCTAGATACGATGGCGTGATCGAGGCGGTTCGGTACAAGCCGGATGGACAGATCGCATGGGTGCGGGCTTACGAACGGCGCGGCCCTACCTTTTCGGACCGGGTGTTGATCGATCGGCGGGAGCTGATCGAGCGCCTCAAGGCAGGCAAGGTCTTCGTGGTGGGTAAGCGCCTGCCTCTGCTGGCCAGCACCTTCGAGACGTATTATCGCGTCCGGTTGGCAAGCGTAGATGGCCAGGAGATACTGACGACCAGTGGCGCCTCCTGGAACGCTGCGAGTTCTGGCATTGTGACCTCCGGCAGCGCTTCCCGCCGCGACCATCTGGAAGGGGCCCCGTTGGTTTGATTCACTGAGGCTGTGCTCTTCAAAAAAGCGTAATCCGCGCGATGTACTACGGCGGCGTCTTGCAGAAAGACGCCGCCGTTTACCATCGGAGAAACAGGCTTATAATTTATCCGTGCCTACCCCGTTTTATCACCTGAGCGTTGCTGAAAGTTTGATGAAGCAGGAGGGCTTGCCTGAGGGTGTGCGCTCGCTGCTGGCAAAGCAGCGGGGTGAATTCCTGTTCGGGAACACGGCTCCCGACGTTCAGGTGATCTCCGGCCAGACGCGCCAGTCTACCCATTTCTTCGATCTGCCCATACGTAAGGAGTTGCCTCCTCCCTGGGAGGCATTCTTCGCCAATTACCCTTTCTTCGCCCAGCCCGGCAGCCTCTCCTCGGGACAGGCAGCCTTCCTGGCTGGTTACCTGTGCCACCTGCAGGCCGACTGGTTATGGATCCGGGAAATATTCGGGCCGGTATTCGGTCTGAAAAGCCATTGGTCGAACTTTTCACACCGCCTCTACCTGCACAATGTCCTGCGTGCATACCTCGACCGCCAAATACTGCCAGGATTGAACGGCGATGTCGGAGCTAGCCTGGGGCTGGTAGCGGTGAAGAACTGGCTGCCTTTTGTAATCGACGATCATCTCCAGCAGTGGCGTGATTTTTTGGCAGGACAATTGCACCCTGGCGCTTATGTCAAGACCATCGACGTGTTTGCCACCCGACAGGGCCTCTCTCCACAGGCTTACCATCAGCTACTATCCTCCGAAGAGCGGATGGATCAGGAAGTCTTCTCACGGCTGCCTCGCCAAGCCCTGGTTGCCTACCGGCAGCAGTTGGAGGAAGAGAATCTTCGCCTGTTGAGGAACTACCTCGGGTGATTGGAGGCGGTGGAGATGAAGATCATTGACCATGCCTACCCTGTAAAAACGGGCCGTTCGAGGAGCGGCCTGGAGCGCTGGTTGAAAAGATTGCCGTCAAGGCGGTATGGCTCTCCGGAGGAAAGGGCCCAGGAGACCTTGATCAAATCCTTGAACAGGATGCTCGGACACCAGTATGTCCTCCTGCGGGGGATTCTACTGGAAGGCCTTGGGGGCCCCATCCCGCTTACCCTACTTGGGCCTGTGGGTGTGCTGGTGATCCAGGCCAGCGCTGAGCGTGGTCTCTTCCGGGCGAATGATGAAAGCTGGGAGAGAATGGACGACCGACTGCGCAGATTCAGGCAAGCCAGGCCCAACTTGATTGCCCGAACCCTGTTGAATGCCCGGGCCTTGCAGTCCTACCTGGCAGCCAATGGTTTCCCGATCTTGAAAGTGGAACCGGTGCTATATTTCTCGCACCCGGGCACGCATATCGATGCGATCCGACCGGCCGTCCGCCTCGTGTTGGCCGACGCTGTGGAGCGTTTTGCGGCTGGCTTGGCCCAGGCTACCCCCGTCTTGTCTCCGGAGGATATCCCAAGGATCGTAGACCTGCTCATTAAACCCCAGGAGCCTGCCGCAGAACCGATCACCGACTCCCTGGTGAAGGACGATTTCTCACTGATCGAGGAGATCGTTCCACCGCCCAGGGAACCACAGGCATCCCTGGCCGAATCCCGCTTCAGCCAAGATACGGTCTCGGCTCTCAATCGCATCCCTTTCAACACCCGCCAATGGCTGTTGCTCGGCATTCTCATGCTGGTCAACGTCATGATCCTGATCGGTTTCGTTGTGCTGGTCCTTTTGACCTCGTGACCGAAGGCCACCTGGGCAAAACATTTGACTAAACCCTTTCTTTCCATTGTTATCCCTGCCTACAATGAAGAGCATCGCCTGCCAAAGACCCTTGAGCAGGTCTTCAACTTCCTTCAAGGACAGCCATACACGTCGGAAGTGGTAGTGATCGAAAATGGCAGCACAGACCGGACACTTGAGGTCGCCCGCTCATTCGCCCGAACCTGCCGCGACCTGGTAGTATTGAGCGAGTCCCAGAAGGGGAAAGGGCTGGCAGTGCGCCGCGGCATGCTGGCTGCTCAGGGTGAATACCGCTTTATGTGCGACGCCGACTTCTCGATGCCGGTTGCGGAAATCCCGCGCTTCTTGCCACCGGCGATTGAAGGATACGATGTGGCAATCGCTTCCCGGGAGGCGCCGGGCGCGGTGCGCTATAATGAGCCATTTTACAGGCATCTGGTTGGCCGCGTCTTCAACGCGCTGATCCGAAACATCGCCCTTCCGGGCTTCCACGACACCCAGTGTGGTTTCAAGTGTTTTCGGGGGCCGGTAGCAGAGGACATCTTTCCATTGCAGACACTGGTCGGCTGGTCCTTTGACGTCGAGGTGCTCTATATCGCCAGGCAGCGTGGCTTTCGGATTGTCGAATTGCCTGTTCCCTGGTACTTCAACCCGGAAAGCAAGATCAGCGTGCTGCACGACTCGGCCCGCATGGCCCTCGATCTTTTGGCGATTCGGATCAATTCAAGGCGGGGGATGTATGACGCCCGGGTTTGATCTCAGCCAGTTGCCGCCGCGCCCAGACTTGAGCCAGGAGATTGCGCTGTGGGAGCAGGGATTGGTCTACATCGCCGGGATTGACGAAGCCGGGCGGGGTGCGCTGGCGGGACCGGTGTGTGCCGCTGCACTGATCTTGCCCGTCGATACCGGCCTCATGCAGGCATTGGCGGGGGTGAATGACTCGAAGCGCATACCGCCCGTCGAGCGAGCCGCCTGGGCGGAACGGCTGCGCTCGGTGGCGCTCACCTGGGGTGTGGGATTCGCCTCCCACGAGGAGATCGATAGCCTGGGAATCGTGACAGCTACCCGCCTGGCCATGTCCAGGGCCGTCGATGGGCTATCGGTTCCCCCACAGCACCTGTTGGTGGACTACATGAATTTGCCAGAAATCCCAATCGCACAGACCTCCCTGGTCAAGGGAGATGCACGCTCGTTGAGCATCGCCGGGGCCTCCATCCTGGCAAAGACGGCTCGCGATCTGCTGCTTCAGGAGATGGACACCCTATATCCGGGCTATGAGTTTGCCCGACACAAGGGCTATGGCACCCAGGCTCACCGGGCAGCATTGAGAAAGAGGGGGCCGTGTGCGATTCATCGCCGCAGCTTCCAACCGTTGCGAGAACTAACCCAGGAATATAATATTCAGGAGTTACGCAGTTATTCGGAGAAAGATCTTCGTTTATAAACTGCGTAAGTCATTCAATATCTCCCGGTGTTCTCAGGCGAGGGCTTCGCCTGCCTGGCTGTAGTTATTCCGGTAGTAGTCGCACAGACTCTGCAGTGGGCAGAGGGGGCAATTCGGTCGCCGCGCCTGGCATACCTCCCGCCCCAGCCGGATCAGGTTGAGGTGAGCAGCAGTGTACGTCTCGGGCGGGAAAAGGCCAGCCAGGTGTGTGTGCGCCTGCTCGGCGCTCATCTTGGGCGGGCGCAGCCCAAGCCGCCCGCTGACGCGGTAAATGTGGGTATCTACCGGGAAGGCTGGCTTACCCAGGGAAAAGAGCAGAACAATGGCGGCCGTCTTGGGGCCGACTCCATTGAACTGCGTCAGCCACTGCCTGGCAGCCTCGCCGGTCAGCCCTACGAGAAAATCCAGCGAAAGCCCTCCGCGCTCGCGGGTGATCTCCCGCAGCAGGTTTTGCAGGCGCGGGGCCTTGCGGTTTGCCAATCCCGCCGGGCGGATGGCCTCGACGACTGCCTCCAGATCGGCATCGCGCACTGCTTCCCAGGTGGGAAAGCGGGCGCGCAGTGCCTGATAGGCCCGGTCCCGGTTTGCGTCGTTGGTGTTCTGCGAGAGAATGGTGGAGACCAGCTCGTCGAGCGGCTGCATGGGATTGTGCCACTCGGGCTCACCATAATGTGCCAGCAGCGCCTGGTGAATAGCCAGCGCACGTTCTGCGAGGGAGGGGGTACCAGGTTTTTCGTTTGAGGGGTTCGGTGCAGAGAAAGACGCCAATAAGATCGTCCGTTCAATGAGCGTATACCAGGTCAAAACAGGGTCGTCCAACGCCGACCGGAATACCCCGCCAATTGAAGATCGTCTGGGATGGGCCAATATCTGCCATTTGACCGAGCTCTTCAGGGCTTAACGCTCCTAACTGGCGCAAGACTTCCAGGCTGACCGCCGGGCAGGCCCGGGATCGAACATCGCCATCTGCTATCTTCAAGGCAATCCCCAAGGCGGGGGAGTCGGGGCCCAACGCTCCAGGGAGCAGCCCGATACCCTGATAGCCCTCCGCCCCTCCCTTGGAGATCAGGCGCCCCTGCGCCAGGTTCATCAGACGGGTATCGAATCTGCCCGGGCCTGCGACCACATACGGATGGGCGATCATAGCATTGACGATGAACTGGCAGGCAGCAGCCCGGGTGTGAGGCGTTACCTTTCCATGGACAGGGTCGCACAGGCGGGCATAGGCTAGGGCGGCATTGACCAGGGGCACGGCAAAGTTCGGCGCCGAGCAGCCGTCAATGCCTACCTGGACCTGCTCCATCGACAGGTCACACATCTCGGCAAACGCTTGCAGGATGGCGTGCTGTACCGGATGGCTAGGATTGATGTAGTCTGTGAGTGATAATCCTTGCATACGGGAAAGTGCCAGCATACCGCTGTGTTTGCCGGAACAATTATGGCGGTTTGAGGTGGGAGCTTCTCCGCGCTGGCGCATGGCTGCCTGCGTGGCCTCGTCATAGGGAGGATGTATTCCGCACAGCAGGTCTGTCTCGTTGAGACCAGCCTTCGCCTGCAAGGCAGCGACCAGCCCGGCATGCTCATCGGTACCGGAATGGGAGGCGCAGATTATTGCGATCTCGGGCAGGTTGAGATCGAAGGCTTTCTGACCTCCACTTTCCAAGAGAGGCAGCGCCTGAAAGGGCTTGGCGGATGAACGCAGGTAGGTAACCTGAGCGGGATTTCCATACCATGCATGCAGTCTGCCCTGTGGGTCAACAATTGCAATCGATCCATAATGGACGGATTCGACGACCGAACCACGGGTGAGTTCGAAAATGGGCGAATAATTTGAATTATCCATACTTGGAAACAGACAGTTTATTCGATGTTCGCTTCGATCACCGGGGCCTCAACATCGCTGACAGGGTGGTAGTGGTGAATGTAATACTGGTACAGACCCGTTCGCAGCCGTTGCGTGTACAATTCGAATTGGTCCTTAGGGAAAGTAAATTCAGACAGCAGTGTGGGAATCAAGTCGTCTGTGGCTTCGGGCGATGCGTTCCGCCTGGCGAAGTGGTTAAGGCTTTTGAGGATCTTGTTCAATACCCATTGTTGGGCACGCACCGATTCCTGGGTAATGGGCCCGCCGCGCCCGCTGATAATCAGGTAGTCCTCGAAGTGGGTTTGCAGGACATTCAGCGTATCGAGCCAGGCTGGCAGGTCAGCATTTTCCAGGAAGGGTGGTTGACCATTCGTCACCGCATCACCCACATAGACTACCTTCTCTTCCGGGATGATGACCCAAATTGCGCCTGCGGCAGGCCCGGGATGATATTCCAGCAGCACCTGTGGGCCGCCCCAATTCATGGAGATGCACTGCGTAAAGGTCAGATCGGGGGAAGCCCAACGGGTTCCGACTACGTCGTTGTAAGATTCCCAATCGGCGCCCCCTTCCTGGTTCCCACCTTTGAAGATCGAAGGCCGATTGCGGAATACCTGGGCGGTTTTTTGATGGGCCACGATGGTGCACTCCAGCGCACGCGCCCCTAGGGTGCGGTCCATGTGGGCGTCCAGGGAGACCAGCAAGCGGTTGGTGCCGCCGCGTTGATTGAGCAGTGCCGAACGCCAGGAACGGGCATCCTCTTGGCGGAGGGGCGCATCGATTAAAATGGTCCCGTGGGAAAATACCAGTGCGCCCAGAGTCACACCCAGGTAGGAGTCTTCGTAGTAAATGCCGCGTTTAATTTGCTGCATACAGTTACGAGCCTCAGAGCCTCTCGGTGGATTCGAGTGCCTCTCGGGCAATGGGCAGGGTGAATATAAAACTTGCCCCGCATCCGGGTTGGCTTTCGACCCAGATACGACCCCCGTGTCCTTCGACCGCCAAGCGGCAGTACGCCAGCCCCAACCCAAAACCGCGTGGACCATCCTTGCCATGCAATCGGGTAAACTTGTCGAAGATACGTTCGTGTTCCGAGTCTGGTATCCCTGGCCCCGAATCCTGAACGCTCATCAGAACCCAATCAGCTTTTCGGGAGGCGCTTACGTAGATTTTACTCCCGGACGGGGTATATTTGACGGCATTTTCCAGGAGATTGATCAATACGCGCCGGACCATATCGGCATCCACCGCGACCATCGGCAAGTCGGATTGATCGAGGATTTTGATCTCCTGACCCTTGTTAGCAGCCAGGGGGTATACCGCTTCCGTCGCTTCTCGAGCCAGCACAAGCGGGGAGGCCGGCAGGCGGTTCACAACAGCAGTACCGGCTTCCAACTGGCGCATATCCAGCAGCGAGTTTGTCAGGCGTTGAATACGCTCCACAGAGTGGGTGGCAATTTCCAGCAAGGGCGTCAGGTTTGAGAATTCCGCCTGGGGAAGCATCGTCCCCAAGATGTCCAGGCTGGAAACTACGTTGGTCAAAGGCGAACGCAGGTCGTGGTAGATCATCGAGATCAAATCGTTGCGTAGATTATCCAGATCCTTGCGTTCAGTGAGATCGTGTAAGATCCACTGCAGGTGAGGCACGCTCTCAATGTGGACCCGGCGGGTATACACCTGCACCGGCACCTCCCGGCCTGCCTGATTGTGTAGGATAGCTTCGTAGGACACAATCTCGCCGTTGGCCAGGTTTGCATAACGTTCTCCGACGACCTCCGGGTTGACCACCTGCAGCCGGTCAATGGACATCTGTGCCAGGGCTTCCTTGGGTACGCCGGTGATGATCTCTGCCTGGCGGTTTGCCTCCATTACGTAGCCGTTCCAATCGGTGACCAGGATTGGATCGATGCTGTCTTCGAACAGCTCCTGATAACGCTGTTGAGTGGCCACGAGGCGTTCGAAGAGCTGGGCATGGCGAATGGCGGTACCCGCCAGGCTTCCGATCCCACTCAACACCAGAAGGGCGTCCGGGTCGAAGACCCCGTTTATCGGATTGAGCGCTTCGAGAATCCCGATCACCTTGCCCTCCGAGCGAATGGGGGCACAGGCAATGGCCCTGGTTTGAAAGCCGAGCAATTTATCCACTTCGGGATAGAAGCGCGGGTCTTTGCGCGTATCAGGGATCACCACCCCGCGCCCTTCCTTTGCCACCCAGCCAGCCACGCCCTGGCCAACCTCCAGCCGTATACCCACCACGTTTTGGCTCTTCCTACCGGTGGTCGCCATGAAAACCAGCCCCCCTTGTTCAGGGTCGATCAAAGCTGAGGAGACCACTTCCACCCGCAACGCCTGGCTGATCTGTTCGAGGATGCGCTGGAGCACATCTTCGAGCTTGAGCGAAGCAGTGATCACTGCCGCACTCTCTGCCAATGCGGTCATCACCCGCGCCTGCCGCTGGCTGTCGGCGTATAATCTGGCGTTTAACACTGCGATGCCAGCCTGGTCTGCAATAGCCTGTACCAACTCCAGGTGATCCTGGTTGAAGAAACCGGGGCTGGGATGGACCAAGGTCATCACCCCCACCACCCGATCCCGCACGGTGATAGGTGCGCTTACTGCCGACTTTGGCCCGGTACGCCCTTCGGCATCGTCGGGCCGGCGTAACCAGCGCTCATCCTGGCTGGTATTCGGGATCAGCACGGCCTGGTTGTGGCTTGTCACCCAGCCGGCCAGGCCGCGTTCATATACAGCCCGAAGCTGGCGGGTGGTGTGCGTGTGTACGTTGCTGCCAGTGATGATAATGGATTCAATGGGTTGACCGCCGTCATCCAGGACGATGATGCTGCCGTTGATTGCGCCGACATTGCTCATCGAGAGGAAAAGCACGCGCTCCAATACTGTTCGTAGGTCCAGGGCTGAGGCCAGCTCCCGGCTTACGTGGTACATCAACTCGAGAGAGGTGCGCGTACTGAAAGGTTCTGCTAATTGCATATCCATTAACATCGCATCATCCTCCACCTGATGCCCGACAACCGGGATGCAGGAAGCGATTTTGGATGGCAGTCTAAATGCAAACCGCCCGGTCGCCTTCAGGAAAGATTTCTCGAGAGGTTACTGGATTGGAGAGTATAGCACGATTGAATTTTTGGCGAGCAGCCAGGCAGCCAAACAAACAATACAGCAAGTTTTCATTTCAGCAAGGCCGGCTGGCTCATAGTTCGGGCAGGTTGAGCATCAATACCTCGACCGCCAATCGGGCGTTGACGTTCAAGTCCAGGAGGGAAAGTGTCTGGCTCAAGCTGGCTATTACTTGGTGCACCGTCTGTGGGGGCAGGCGGGTAGAAAGCCGCTCAATTACCGCGAGTTGGTCGAGGTTTGTCAAGGGCGCACTGGATTTTACTGCCTGTAGGAGCACATCTCGCCAGAGTGAAAGCCAGACCTGAAGCAGCTCGCGGATAGAATCGTTTCCCGCCGCGAGGTGTCTTGCGTAGGCAAATCTCTCTATCAGGCTGGCGCCCAACAGGCGCTGGTGGTCTGCCAGCCAGGCCTGGCGGCGCGTCTGAGCTTCGATATCCTCGGATAAATAGAAGGCATATCCCGGCCTGCCATTGGAGAGATGGGCCAGCAGATATGCCTGTTGAGGCTCTAGCTCTCGCTCTGAGCGAAGCCCTTCTGCGACCACCTCGAACGGCACCGGTCGCAGCCTGAGCACCTCGCAGCGTGAGACGATGGTCGGTAAGAGTCGTTCAGGGCTTTCTGCGGTCAAGATCAGGACGACCTGCGGAGCTGGCTCCTCCAGGGTCTTGAGCAGCGCGTTGGCTGCGCTGGGATGGGCCTCTTCGAAGCGCAGCAGCAGCGCTACTCGGTAGCGGGCTTCGTATGGGGCCAATGCCAGGCTGTGTTGCAGTTCCCGAATCTGATCAACTTTGAGCGTTGCCCCTACCTGTTCAGCCTGCACCACTGCCAGGTCGGGGTGCTGCATGCGCTCGATCCTGCGGCAGGTCTGGCAGACCTGGCAGGCTTCGCCAGGGGCAGGCGCCTGCGGGCAGTTGATCGCCTGGGCCAACCGCAGCGCCAGAGTGCGCCGTCCTACACCCTGTGGGCCGGTGATCAAGTAGGCGTGGCGGAGATTGCCAATCGTAATTTGGTGTGTCAGTAAGGCGACCGCCCATTCGTGTCCTACCATCTTCCAGTTGACCATGTGTCCATTGTAGCCCATCGCCGGGGTGTTGGCAATCGCAATCGGGAGTGCTGATATGTTGACACTGCTTTGCGCTGACGGTAGAATGAGAGCGTTATGGACCTGTTGAGCGGCCTGAATGAACAACAACAGCAGGCAGTTTTGGCTACCGAGGGGCCAGTGCTGGTCATGGCAGGGCCCGGTTCGGGCAAGACGCGCGTCCTGACCCACCACGTCGCCTACCTGATGGGGCGGGCGAACGTGCCTCCTTATCACATCCTTGCGGTTACCTTCACCAATAAAGCAGCGCGTGAGATGGAGGAGCGTGTCCAAGGCCTGCTGAAGGAACAGACCCACGGCCTCACGCTGGGCACCTTCCACGCTACCTGTGCTCGCATCCTACGTCGTGAGGCCGAGCACCTGCCCTTCGAATCTAATTTTGTGATCTTCGATAGCGACGACCAATTAGATTTAGTCCGCCAGGCGCTCGCAGACTTGAATATCGACGAGAAGCGCTATCGCCCCCTGGGTGTGCACGCTTCAATATCGAACGCCAAGAACGAGCTTATCTTGCCGGATCAATATCCGATTCTAAACTACCGGGATGAGGTGGTATTCCGCGTTTACAGGCGCTATCAGGAATTGCTGCTCACCAACAATGCCCTGGATTTCGATGATTTACTGCTGTGGATGGCCTTTTTGTTGGAGCAAAATCCCACGGTCCGGGAGCACTATGCCCGCCGTTTCCAGCATGTGTTGGTCGATGAATTCCAGGACACTAACCTGGCCCAATATACCCTGTTGAAACACCTGGCTTCATTCCACCGTAATCTGTTCGCGGTGGGTGATTCCGACCAATCGATCTACCGCTGGCGGGGCGCCGATTACCGCAACGTTCTCCGATTCCAGCAGGATTTCCCGGATGCGCAGGTGATCTTGCTCGAGCAAAATTATCGCTCCACGCAGGCGATCTTGGACGTTGCCATGGCAGTGATCGATCGCAATCCGTACCGCATCCCGCGGCGGCTGTTCACCGATCGCGGCCCAGGTCGAAAGATCAACCTGTATGAAGCCTACGACGATCGAGCCGAAGCGGCCTACGTGGTCGAGATGATCGCCGGCCTGGTGGCACGCCAGCAAGCCCAGCCGGGTGATTTTGCGGTTATGTACCGGACCAACGCCCAGTCTCGTCTGCTGGAAGAGGCTTTTTTACACGCCAATCTGCCGTATAAGCTGGTGGGTGCACAACGCTTCTACGGTCGCCGGGAGGTGAAGGATGTCGTTGCTTACCTGAGGCTGTTGCACAATCCGGCAGACGAATTCAGCCTGATGCGGATTATCAATATTCCACCCCGCGGCATTGGCGACAAGACGATCTATGCCTTGCGCATCCTGGCGCAAAAAAACAGCCAGCCTCCCGGCAACCTCTTGCTGGATCTAGGAAATGGGGGGACACCGCATGGACTGGATGCCCTTTCGAACAGGGCACAAAAAATCCTGGCTGAATTTGCCAACCTGCTGGCCCGCTGGCATGGGTTGGTTTCGCAGCTATCCCCTCTAGAGCTGATGGATAGGATCCTGATCGACGTCGACTACCATACCTACATCGACGATGGGACCGACCAGGGGTCCGAGCGCTGGGACAACGTTCTAGAATTGCGTCGCCTGGCTGCCGAATACCAGGAGCAAGGTCTGGGGGCTTTCCTGGAACAGGTGGCGTTGGTGTCCGACCAGGATACGCTGGAGGCCGGCGCCAATGCGCCGACCCTGCTCACCCTGCATGCTGCCAAGGGGCTGGAGTTCCCTATCGTGATGATCGTCGGATTGAACGATGGCACCTTGCCACATAGCCGTTCCTTCGATGACCCGGAAGCAATGCAGGAAGAACGGCGGCTGTTATATGTTGGCATCACCCGCAGTAAAGACAACCTGTACCTGGTGTACGCCCAAAACCGTAACTCCTTCGGTTACCCGGAGCCGGTGGAACCGTCACGTTTCCTGGAAGACATTCCTGCTGAATTACTGGAGGATCTCAACTCGTCCCCTGTGAGACGCGTTTCCCAGCTGACGCCAGGCCTTGGCCGATCTCGTTTGGAGCGTTGGGAAGCGATTGCCTCATCGCTGGCCTCGGCGATAAAACCCCGTTTCCAACCCGGAACTCGGGTGGAACATCATGTTTGGGGTGAGGGGATGGTGTTGAACAGCCGCATTCAGGATGATGACGAGATCGTCGATGTCTATTTTGAGAACGTGGGCCTCAAGCGGGTGGCGGTATCATTGGCCAGGCTTGAGCTCAAGAGTGACTCGACATAGAGAAAAATTGACGACCAACGGGTTATTTGCGCTTCCCGCGCCTCGATTTGCGGCGTATAATCCCCTCAGACATGTCGATCCTTGATCCCAACTCGATGGAGTATATCAGCCGCAGCCCCAAACAAACACGGCGGATTGGCATGCGAGTGGGCGCCTTGATGCAGGCTGGCGACCTGGTGTGTCTGGCTGGGACGCTTGGCTCTGGTAAGACCACCTTCATCCAGGGAGTGGCCTCTGGCTGGGGTTCCCTTGATCCTGCCACCAGTCCCTCCTTTGTGCTGGTCAACGTCTACCGGCGTTTCACCCGAGATAATCAATCCAGAGAACAGCGACTCTATCACCTGGATGCCTATCGGTTGAACAATGCCTCCGAGGCCGAAGAATTGGACCTGGAAGCGATGCTGGATACCGCTCCCCTGGTAGTGGAATGGGCCGACCGTATTCAATCCTGTTTGCCGGTGGAACGATTGTGGGTCCAGATGCGCTGGATCGATACGGAGCAGAGAGATATGGTTTTCTCGGCGGCCGGTAGAAGATACCAGGAGATGCTGGGAGCTATCCGCAGGCTAATCTTCGGGGTGACTTGATGCTGCTTGCCCTGGATACCTCGACTCATCTCGTTGGAATTGCCTTATATGACGGCGTTCAGGTGCCCGGCGAGGTTACCTGGATTTGCCGCGATTACCATTCCGTCGAGTTGGCACCAGCCGTGAGACAAATCCTCTCTCAGGCGGGTTTGACGACGGGAGACCTGAAGGCTCTGGTCGTGGCACGCGGTCCGGGCTCGTTTACCGGGCTGCGCATTGGGATTGCGTTGGCTAAGGGTATAGCCCTGGCTCACCGCCTGCCATTGATCGGTGTGTCCACGTTTGAGGCCCTGGCGCGCGCCCAGCCTGTGGACGCCGAGGCCATGGCGGTGCTCTTGCGCGCCGGACGTGGACGACTGGCGGTTGGCTGGCACCTGCCTGCGGATGGGCGGTGGGTCTTCGAGGGTAAGACCGAAATCCTGACTGCACTGGAGCTCGCCCAACGCATCCATCGGCCCACCCGGGTGAGCGGAGAATTGACTGCCGAAGAACGCGGGTTGCTTTCGAGAAAACGACGGAATGTAATCCTGGCCACCCCGGCCGAATCGTTGCGCAAAGCCTCCTACCTGGCCGAGGCTGGGTGGATGCGTTGGCAGGCTGGGCAGGTGGATGATCCGGCAACCCTGGCGCCGATCTATCTTCACCTCATAAATCAACCGATCCCTGGATAATTCATGGAATTATCAGGACCTCGATACGCGACTCCGCCACTGCGCGTCTTTTACAGCGCTTTGAACCTATGATTACCGATATCAAAACCTTTATTGTAAACGTACGTCCCACTCGAGAAGAAGACCTGGAACAAATACAGGTCATCGACCAGCATTCCTTCAATCTGCCTTGGCCGGCGCGCGCCTTTCGCCACGAGTTATTGGAGAACCCGCATGCCCGGCTTTGGACGGCAGAGGCGAACTCGGGTGAAGGAGCCGTTGTTGTTGGTGTCATCGTCGTCTGGTTAATAATCGATGAGGTCCACATCGCAACCATCGCCGTTCAACCTGAATTTCGCCGGCGGGGAATCGGGCGGCGGTTGCTGGCGGCGGCACTGCAAGACGCGCTGCGCTCAGGCTGCCGAAACGCCACGCTCGAAGTGCGCGCTGGCAACCAGGCAGCGCAGTCCCTCTATCGACGTTTTGGTTTCGAAGTGGTTGGCTGGCGTCCGCGTTATTACCGGGATAATCAGGAAGATGCAATCTTAATGACCGCGGCCAACCTGGGAGAGGCTTATTCACGTTGGCTCGAAAACGGCGGCTGGGAAAGAGAAGGCTGGACATACAGCTAAGGCAGGGGACATCGGCTCAAGTCAGCCCCAGGATCGATCGAGAACGCAGCAGTATTGGAGGTACATGGTGAATCCTGAAGACGAGTTGACACAGGTGGCGCAGGAAGTGGCTGCCTGTACGCGCTGTGAATTGCATTATTCACGCAAAAGGGCAGTTCCTGGAGAAGGCCCGGTGAACTCTGAGATCATGTTCATAGGAGAGGGCCCTGGTTTCTATGAAAACGAACAAGGGCGTCCCTTCGTGGGGGCGGCCGGGAAATTCCTGGAGGAGCTTCTAGCCGGGATTGGGTTGCAGCGTGGGCAGGTGTTTATCACCAACGTGGTCAAATGCCGCCCGCCCGGCAATCGTGATCCTCGCCCCGAGGAGGTAGAAACCTGCACCAGCCTGTACCTGGAAAGACAGATCCAGGCCATCAATCCACGGGTGATTGTGACCCTGGGACGTTATTCTATGGCCCTCTTCTTGCCCAATGCTAAAATCAGCGATGTCCATGGCCAGGGGATGCGGGTGCGAGGCCGCCTGGTTGTACCCATGTACCATCCGGCGGCCGCCCTGCACCAGGGCTCCATCAAACCGGTGGTCGAGAGGGACTTTGCCCAATTGCCGAAGCTGATCGCAAGGGCAAGCGAGGCGCCCGAGATCGAAGAGAATTCTAGCCTGGAAAAGCAGAATCCCAAGCAATTAAGCCTGTTTTAGGGGTGTGGAATGGATTCAATGCCAGATGCCTTGCTAAACCGCTTTCGAGATCGCTCAGCACGCGTGGCCGTGCTGGGCCTTGGCTATGTTGGCCTGCCGCTGGCTGTGGTTTTTGCCGAGGCAGGTTTCACAGTAGATGGCATCGATCCCGACGAACGTAAAGTTGCGCTGCTGATGGGCGGGAAGAGTTACGTGCAAGATGTGACGGACGAGCAACTGGCCCGCCTGTTGGCTGCAGGCAGGTTCCAAGCCAGTGCAGATTTTGCCCACATCCAGCAAGCCGATGCTGTCAGCATCTGCGTGCCGACCCCCCTGCGTAAGACCGGAGACCCAGACCTGTCATACATCCTGAGCGCTACAAAGGAGTTATCCCGTTATATCCATCCTGGCATGGTAGTGGTTCTTGAATCGACCACCTACCCGGGGACCACGCGAGAAATCTTGCTGCCAGAGCTGGGCGCCGGGAAGGGACTGCAGGTGGGCCGTAACTTTTTCCTGGCCTTCTCCCCAGAACGGGTGGACCCTGGGCGCAAGGACTGGACCACATTAAATACACCGAAGGTGATCGGCGGCATCACTCCGGAATGTACCACCGTGGCTGTCACCTGGTATTCACAGGCTTTGCTTTCAGTGGTGCCGGTATCCTCGGCCGAGGTAGCCGAGATGGCCAAGCTCCTGGAGAACACCTTCCGGATGATCAACATCGGCCTGGTCAACGAGATGGCGATGATGTGCAATCGGTTGGGAGTCGACGTGTGGGAGGTGATCGAGGCGGCTGCCAGCAAGCCGTTTGGATTCATGAAGTTCACCCCTGGCCCGGGCCTCGGTGGGCATTGCATACCCATCGATCCGCTTTACCTTTCCTGGAAGCTGCGCGCCCTGAAATATACGGCCCGGTTCATCGAGCTGGCCTCTGAGATCAACACCGGAATGCCGCGTTACGTGGTCGGGTTGGTCCAGGATGCGTTAAATGAGCGCGGCAGGCCATTGAAGGATAGCAGCGTCCTGGTCCTGGGCATTGCCTATAAACCCGATGTTGACGACCTGCGAGAATCTCCAGCCCTGGACGTGATTGGCCTGCTCGAACAAAAAGGGGCGCGAGTCTCCTACCATGATCCATATATCTCCCACCTGAATCAGGATCAGTGGTGCCTGGAGAGCGTACCCGACCTGATGGAGGCCGTCCGGTCGGCCGATTGTGTGGTAATTATCACCAATCACAGTGCTTACGACTACCCGGCAATCCTGGATGCAGCTAACCTGGTCGTCGATACCCGGAATGCCCTTGGATCAGCTTGGCGGGAAAGCCCCAAGCTGGTGCGATTGTGACCGGCCTGTTGCGCCCGGATGGACAACCAGGCCCTGAGGCTCATCAAATGAGGATGGGTGCATGGGAAATTATCTCCTGACGGGTGCGGCGGGTTTCATTGCCGCGCGGATGGCGGAGCTGCTGCTAGAGGTAGGGCACCAGGTGGTGGGGATCGATAACTTGAATGACGCTTACGACGTACGCCTTAAACAATGGCGTCTGGAGCGATTGAAACGAAACCCTCACTTTATATTTCACCACCTCGATATCCTCGACCGCCAGGGGCTTGACCGCGTGTTTACAGGCCAGGGCGGGGTTTCCCAGCCAGTGCAATTCAACGCGCTGATTAACCTGGCAGCGCGAGCCGGCGTACGCCAATCGGTTATAAACCCGTGGGCATATATCGACACGAATGTGACGGGAACATTGAACCTGCTCGAATGTTGCCGTGCACATGGTATCGAGAAGTTCATCCTGGCTTCCACCTCCAGCCTGTACGGCGCCCACAACCCCCTGCCTTTTTCTGAAGAAGCAGATACCAGCCTTCCCCTTTCCCCTTACGCAGCCAGCAAGTGCGGGGCCGAGGCGCTGTGTCATGCCTACCATCACCTGTATGGGCTGGATATCAGCGTGCTGCGATATTTCACGGTCTATGGCCCCGCAGGCAGGCCCGATATGAGCCTGTTCCGCTTCACCCAGTGGATTTCCGAAGGCAGGCCGGTCCAGGTGTATGGAGATGGGGGCTCGCGTGATTTTACCTTCGTGGACGATGTTGCCAGGGGTACGATATTAGCCTTGAAACCCCTCGGCTATCAGGTGATCAACCTGGGTGGAGACCGGCCGGTGGCGATCATGGATGTGATCCGCCTGATCGAAGAACAGACAGGCTGCCGCGCCCACCTCGTCCACCTGGAGCGTCATCCGGCAGATGTCCCGGCCACCTGGGCAGATATCCGCAAAGCTGAAAGACTGTTGGAATGGCAGCCTGAGATTTCGCTAGAGGAAGGGATTGCCCGCCTGGTGGCCTGGTACAACGCTGAGCGTTCCTGGGCCAGCCAGGTGCAGACCGATTAATGCCACTTTTTGACCCGAACCGGTTGGGTTTTCTGCAAAACCGCTTGTTAAAGAACGCCCTGGTCCGCCGGGTGGTGCGTAACTCAGGCTATTTGTTCAGCGCCACGAGCATTTCGGCGGGTATCAGCATGTTGCAGTCTATCCTGGCAGCTCGCATGCTGGGCGTGTCGGGATTTGGCATCCTGGGTGCCATAACCATGTTCACCAGCGTGGTCAACCGCTTTGCCTCCTTCCGGATGAGTGAGCTGGTGATTAAATATGTAAGCCATTTCAGCGAGACAGGAGATCGCCCCAGGGCGGCCGCGGTATTCAAGGCGGCTGCTCTGGTCGAAATGCTGGCCTCGCTGGGTGCTTTTGGCCTGGTATGGCTCCTGGCGCCATTGGGGGCTACCTATCTTACCAAAGACCCAGGCACGGCGAGCTGGTTCGTCGTTTATGGCCTGATTCTGCTGGCCAACCTGATCGCTGAGAGCTCAACCGGGCTGCTGCAGATATTCGATCGCTTTCGACGGATGGCAGGCCTGGGCATCGCTTCGAGCCTGTTCACACTGGCGGCGATTGGACTGATTTACTGGTGGGGCGGCGGTTTCCTGGGCATCCTGCTCGCTTACCTGCTGGGGAAGGTTGTGGGATCGTTGGGGTTGACCATCGCCGCGCTTATCGAGGCCGACCGGCGTTGGGGGAGAGGCTGGTGGCGAGTTTCGTTAAACCTGCTGCGGGGGCAGGGGCGTGAGCTGGCTCATTTCGCCGTGAGCACCAACTTGAGCGCTTCGCTCAGCCTGATCACCAAGGATAGCGAGCTGCTGTGGGTGTCGCTACTCCGCAATCCGCTGGAGACAGGCTATTATAAGCTAGCCCTGTCCCTGGCAAACATGGTTGAACTGCCCATCAGCCCGCTGCCTCAGGCCACCTATCCCGAGCTGGCGCGCGAGGTAGCGCGCCGGAACTGGGGCAATGTGCGTTATATGCTGCGGCAGGGATCTCTGTTAGCGGGGGGTTACTCACTGGCTGCCTCAATCGGGTTGCTATTGTTAGGCAGGGAGGTCATCCGCATTCTGTACACCCCGGAATACCTGCCTGCATACCCGGCGCTGCTCATTTTGCTGGCTGGCTACCTGGTGGCGAACACCTTCTATTGGCACCGCACTGCCTTGTTGGCAGTTGGACATCCGGACTATCCTACCAAGGTCAACCTGGGGTTGGCAGTGTTTAAAGTCGGCGGCATCTTGCTCCTGGTGCCGCGGATTGGCTACCTGGCATGCGCTGCCCTGCTTTCCGCTTCTTACGTGTTTGGTGTGAGCCTATCGGTGAACAAATTCCGTTGGGCTCTTTCCAGGCAGGAGCAGATCTTGGCAGGGCAGGTGAGAATCGATAGTGCTGGATCGATCGGGAAGTAACCCGGCGGGATCTTGTGGTCTCCGGGAATGACTGATGTGAGTACACTAAAAGTTGCTTACGTTGTCCCTTCTCTACAGGGGCCATCGGGTTGGAGAAGTCATGCGCAGGCTTTCTTACGGGCGATTGCATACCATGTGGAGCCGGTCTTGTTCGTGGCTTCTGCTGACCTGCTGGAAGCACGCACCCTGTTCCCCGGATGCCAGGTCTACCCACTTCCGGCCACCCAGGGTGCTGCGCTGAGCAACTTGCGCGGATTTGGCAGGTTGATGGGCTGTTTCAGACAGGTTGCCTCCAGCAGATATACCGGGATTGACCTGGTGCATTCCCTGGAGGCGTATCCAACCGGCTTGATCGGTCATTGGCTGGCGCGCCGCTGCCGGTGTCCCCATGTGATCACTGCCCACGGTACCTATGGCGTGATCTGGAAGGATTACTGGCCCGACAGGCTGGTGTATTCCAGGGTCTTGAGAGGCAGCAGCCTGGTGTGTCCGGTCTCTCACGGCACGGCGGCCTTAATGCAGGGTGCCTTTGGGGCAGCCCTGGCCGGAGTCCAGGTGCGGCCCATCCTCAATGGCAATGACTACCACCGCAAGGTGCGGCGTGATGTGGCCCTCCGGCGGGAAAAATCGGATGTCCCCACGCTTCTCACCGTCGGAGAGGTAAAACCCCGCAAGGGGCAGCACGTCAGCCTGGCGGCTTTCTCCCAGGTGAAAGCCAGGCTCCCCCGGGCGCGCTACTGGATTGTGGGCCGGATTCAACCTGGTGAATACCTCTCCCGCCTGCAGGATCTAATCGCCAAGCAGAGGATCGAAGACGTTCAGTTTCTGGGGGTGGTCCCGGATAATCTGTTGGACATGTATTATCGCCGGGCGTCTGTGTTCGCCCTCACTCCTCAGCCGTCACAGGAGGGCGCAAGGCTCCAGTTTGAAGGCTTCGGCCTGGTCTATTTAGAGGCAGGCGCATACGGATTGCCAGTCATCGGCACCGCTACCGGCGGCGTACCAGACGCCGTCAAAAATGGCGAGACCGGTTTCCTGCTGGGTCCCGACGACGTGAAGGGTATCGCAGATGCCATGTTGGCGCTGCTCGACGATGCGGACCTTGCCCGCAGGATGGGGGCTGCCAACCGCAGGTGGGCGGAAACGCTTACCTGGGAGCGCACCGCCGCCGAGCAGCATCAGGCTTACCTGGATGTCCTGGGGCATAAGCGGGCATGAAAATCGCGCTGGTCGCCCCCACATCCCTGCCTGCCCGCCGGGCTAATACCATCCAGGTGATGAAAATGGCCCAGGCTATGGTGACCCTCGGTCACCAGGTATGCATGGCCGTCCCTGAGGGAAGGCCAGGCCGCGCGCGGCCCACCTGGGAGGAACTGGCGCAGTTATACGGTCTGCAGGTGGAATTTCCCTTGAGTTGGCTGGTCGCTCGACCAGGATTGAAACGCTACGATTACGGGTGGCGGGCGGTAAGATGGGGGCGTCGGTTGGGGGTTGACGTGCTCTACACCCGCTTGCCACAAGCGGCTGCCCTCTCCAGCCTGTCTGGCATGACAACCATCTATGAACTCCACGACGTCCCCGTCGGGGCAGCAGGACGATTCCTGATGCGTTGTTTCCTGTGGGGACGCGGCAGCCGCCGCCTGGTTGCCATAACTCACAGCCTGGTGGATGACCTGGCAGGTAGCTTCGGTGGAGGCCGTGTCCGTACCTGCGCCTTGATCGCTCCCGATGGAGTTGACCTGGAGCGCTACCAGGAGCTCCCGGCTCCTGAAGAAGCCCGGCGGTGCCTGCCAGAGCAACATAGATTCACACACGAGCGCTTCACCGCCGGCTATACTGGCCACCTGTATCCCGGCCGGGGCATGGAGTTGGTGCTCAGATTGGCAAACAGGCTGCCAGAGATTAACTTTCTGCTGGTTGGGGGAGAGGTAGAAGCGGTCGAAGGCCTGAGGCAACAGGTAGCCACCGGGCAACTGGAGAATGTGCTGGTTGCCGGTTTCATCCCTAACCAGGATTTGCCGCTTTACCAGGCAGCCTGCAATGTGCTCTTGATGCCCTACCAAAGCCGTGTTGCGGCTTCGTCGGGTGGTGATATCTCCCGCTACCTAAGCCCGCTGAAGCTGTTCGAGTATCTGGCCAGCGGACGGGCTATCCTCTCCAGCGATCTGCCTGTGCTGCGCGAGGTCCTTACACCGGAAATGGCAGTCCTCCTGCCCCCAGACGATGAACAGGCCTGGTGCGCTGCGCTGGTAAGGCTGCAGGCAGACCCCTCATTGCGGGAACGACTGGGGCAGCAAGCCCGACAGGCGGCCAGTCAGTACGACTGGCAGGCGCGTGCCGATCTCATCCTGCGTGGTCTGGAAGGCAACCGCCGGCATGCTCAGGCGTAGCTGGCCATCCTTGGCAATGCCCCGCTGGATTTGGGCAGTCGGGTTGGCTCTTCTCCTGCTTGCGGGGGTGGTTTTAGTGCTGGGGTGGGTGTCTTCTGGTTTCCGCGGCGTGGAGGGGTGGATCGGCTATCTGGGTGGTGCAGCGGTGGGGGCAGCGATCCTGTGGGCAGGCTGGTGGGTTCTGCGGAGCGAAGACCTGCCTGCCTGGCTGGGGGGATTGCTTGTCTTGACAACCCTGCTGCGATTGGGGCTGGGCGTCTTCTGGTTTGTCGCCTTGCCGGAATTAGGCTACGATTCCCCGGCTGAATTAAAGGGCTATGTCATGGCAGATGCCTTCAAACGAGACCAGGCTGCCATCGAGCTGGCCCTCTCAGAGAAGCCACTTTTGAGGGCTTTTCAGGGGTATCGCGGCGCAGACCAGTATGGCGGTATGCTTTTTCTCAGCGCCCTGATCTATCGTTACCTAGGAGGCGGTATCCCCATCGCTGCCAGGCCTCTGCTGATGGTCTGGATTGTTGCTTGCTTCTCAAGCCTGGCAGTCTTGTATACCTGGTCCTTTTCCCGCCGGGCCTGGGGTGCGCCTGTGGCCAATCTGGCTGCCTGTGGCCTGGCGCTCTACCCGGAGGCTGTGCTCCTGGGAAGCTCCCAGATGCGGGAGGCCTTCACGATATCTTTGGTGGCAACTGCCTTCTATGGCTTGCTGCGCTATGGACAGGAGAGGTCCTGGCAAGGACTGGCGTTGGTCTTGGGTGCCTTGCTTTTTTCCTTGTTGTTCTCACCACCCATGGCTGCCATGTTGCTCGTCATGTTGGCTCTGGCTGCCATGACCTTTGGGTTTCGGGTCGGCCTGGAGGGGAAGCGGGTGTTTTACCAGCCGCGCTTTTGGGTGATCCTGTCTTTCCTGGCGCTGCTCGCTTTTGCTGGGGTATGGCTTACCTGGGGACATTTTGCCCCACAGGGTATGTCCAATCCGTTGGAATTGGTGAGCTGGTGGATCAGGAAATCGTTCGATTGGCAGGCCCATCTCAGTGAGCAGGCCTCGGGGTGGCTTCAGAAGATCTTTCGCAATTCGCCTCCATGGTTGAATCTGCCATTCCTGCTGGGTTATGGAGTATTGCGGCCCTTCCTCCCGGCAGCCCTGGCCGATGTGACCGCAGTGCCGGTCTGGCGCTGGGTGGCCATCTGGAGAGCCGCGGGATGGACTCTGCTGCTGCCTTTCCTGGTCTACGCCCCGCTGAGGGCATTCCGCCGCGTGGATAGGCAAAACCCGCAGGACATCAATCCGCGCATGTTGAGCCTGATCGTGTGGTTGGGGATCCTGGCGGCTTCATTCCGCAGCGGCGGCGACCAGTGGGATAATCCCCGTTACCGGGCGATGTTTGCCTGTTTGCAGATATCTCTCGCTGCCTGGGTGTGGGTGAGTCGCCGGCGACTGTCTGACCCCTGGCTGCGACGCGTCCTGATCGGGATGGGATGCCTGCTGGCCTGGTTCATGCCCTGGTACCTGCTGCGCTACCTGCATTTTGCCTGGCCAGTGGGTGATCTTTTCAAGACCATCGGGCTGGGCGTGCTCAGTACTGTATTGGTTTGGCTGTGGGATTGGGCCAGAATGGCCGAGAGGAGAGATGAATGAGGCCGGGTCAAACTGGCCGTCGAAGGGTCACCGCCATCATTCCCATTCAATCGTGGCCGGCGGTTTACTGGTGATGTCGTAAACTACCCGGTTAATGCCATCGACCTCGTTGACGATACGGTTGGAGATGGTCCCCAAGAGGCCATAGGGGAGTTGGGCCCAATCGGCGGTCATGAAGTCTTCTGTGGTGATGGCGCGCAGCGCGACTACTTCCTGGTAGGTACGCTGGTCGCCCATCACGCCCACCGAGCGCACCGGCAGGAGGACGGCAAAGGCCTGAGCTGTTCCTTCGGCAGCGCCTGGGGATTGGCGTGAGCGCAAGAGACCGGCAGCATCCAGCTCTTCGATCAGGATGGCATCGGCAGCTCTCAGGCGGTTCAGGCGCTCGCGGGTCACTTCACCCAGGCAGCGCACCGCCAGGCCTGGCCCTGGGAATGGCTGGCGCCACACCAACGTGGTGGGCAACCCAAGGGCTTCTCCCACCTGGCGTACCTCGTCTTTGAACAGGTAGCGCAAGGGTTCGACCAGCTCGAAGTGCATCCCTTCCGGCAGCCCACCCACGTTGTGGTGGGTCTTGATGCGCTGACCTTTCGAACGATCTGGTGCACTGGATTCGACGACATCCGGGTATATGGTGCCCTGCACCAGGAAGCGTGGCTGGCCCAGTTTCTTAGCTTCGGATTCAAATATCCGGATGAACAGCTCGCCGATGATGCGCCGCTTCTGCTCAGGATTGGTAACCCCCCGCAAGGCGCTGATAAAACGGTCGCCCGCCTCGACCATGACCAGCTCAACCCCCAGGTTCGCCTGCAGGGCGGTGCGCACCTGGGCTACTTCTCCCTGGCGCAACATCCCGGTATCCACGAAGATTGCCACCAACTGGTCCCCCACCGCGCGCTGCGCCAGGGCGGTGGCGACGGTGGAATCAACCCCACCGCTCACCGCGGCCAAGACCAACGGCTTATCCGGAAAGTCCACCTGCCGGCGGATTCGCTCCGCTGCCTCTGAGATGATCGATCCGGGCGTCCATCCGGGCTGGGCCTGGCAGATTTCCAGCGCGAATTTCCGCAGCATTTCCTGGCCGCCGGGGGTATGGTGCACCTCGGGATGGAACTGCACGCCGTAGTAGTCCCGTGACATGTCGCCGATGGCGGCGATCGGCGAGTTATCGCTGCGTGCCAGGATGACGAATCCAGGCGGAGGAGTCTCAATGCGATCGCTGTGGGACATCCATACCGGCTGTCTCCCGGGTGTCAGCAGAGGATTCGCCAGGGTTGTCTCCAGGTAGGCGGAGCCATACTCACGCTCGCTCGCGGGGGCCACCCTGCCGCCCAGGGTGTGGGTGATCGCCTGCATTCCATAACAGATACCCAGCACCGGCCGCTTGCTGTTGAATACGTAATCGGGAATCCGTGGGGCGTTCGGTTCGTACACCGAAGCTGGCCCTCCGGAGAGGATGAAACCCTTCGGCTGCAGAGCAAGAACCTGCTCGGCCGGTGTGTCCCAGGGGAAGAGCTCGCTGTATACGTGCGCCTCCCGCACCCGGCGGGCGATCAATTGTGCATACTGGGAACCAAAATCAATGATGGCGATCGCATCCATCGTCCTGCCTCTAGCTATCTGGCCCGAATTGGATGATGTCGCCTTCCATGGACTGGATGCTGGCCAGAGATTCGATGGGCACCCCCAGGTGAGCCAGAGCCTGTCGCCCACCTTCAAAGGTCTTCTCGATCAGGGTGCCGATCCCTACGATCCTGGCGCCGGCCGTCTCGGCCAGGCGGATCAGGCCCAGGATGGTGGCGCCGGTGGCGAGGAAGTCGTCGATGATGATCACCCGCTCGCCGCCCGCCAGGTATTCGGGTGAAACGATCAGCTCGACAATGCGCCCTTTGGTGTGGGAAGGGGTCAGGGTCAGGAAGACCTGGTCCGGCATGGTAATGGGTTTGTGCTTGCGAGCATAGACCACGGGTATCCCCAGGTGGTAGGCGGTGGTCAAGGCTGGGGCGATGCCAGAAATCTCGGCCGTAAGGACTTTGCTTGCGCCCACACCTGCAAACCGTCGGGCGAACTCCCTGCCACACTCGTCCATCAGGGCCGGGTCCACCTGATGGTTGATGAAGCCGTCGACTTTCAGGATTCCATTCCCCAGGTTTTTGCCCTCTCTGAGAATCCGCTTTTTAAGTGCCTGCATCAGGACCTCCAATGGTAGGTTGTATTGCCATTCCCTCATGGCCAATTCTACAATGGCTTTGAAATAAGGGACAGGGAGGGGTGCACGAAAAGTTGTTGTGTTTAACCGTTAACAACTGTTGAGTGCTCCCTGTGTTAGAATCGGCAGGCGATGTTGCTCCTGGCCTCAAATTCGCCTCGCCGTCGACAGTTGCTTTCCCTGGGGGGGTGGACATTCAAGCTGGTGCCGGTGGGTGTGGATGAAAATCCCCTGGCAGGTGAAAGAGCGCTGGACTACGTGTTGCGCCTGGCTGCAGGGAAGGCGCGCTCGGCTGCAGCCAGGGCGGCGCCAGGCGAAGTGGTGGTCGCGGCCGATACCACGGTCGTTGATCTTCAACCGGGCGGCGAGACGATCCTGGGCAAACCAGTGGATGCCCAGGAGGCAGGACACATGCTGCGCAGGCTGCGCGGCCGAGTCCACCGGGTGTGCAGCGGGATTGCAGTGCTGCGAACCTTCGATGGCCTGCTGTTAACCGATTTCTGTGTGACCGAAGTGCCAATGCGAGATTATTCAGACGAGGAGATGCAGGATTATATTGCCAGCGGCGATCCATTGGACAAAGCCGGGGCTTACGCGATTCAGCATCCTGGTTTCAGGCCAGTAGAGGCCTTGCAGGGTTGCTATGCTAACGTGGTCGGTCTGCCATTGTGCCACTTGACGCGGACCTTGAACAAGCTGGACATCTCACCGCAAGAAGACATTCCCTCCGCCTGCCAGTCTGTACTACACTATGAATGCCCAATCTTCCATCAGGTGCTGCAAGGGGATTTGTGATCCCGATCAGCCAATGATGGGTGTTGACAACCGAGCATGAACCGTATTCTCATCACCGTCCTTGCCTGTGCGGTTTTTCTGATCGGCTGTGGCCGGCCCAGTGCATCTGACCCGACCCTCGCCCCGGCGCCAACCTCAACACTGAGTCAGCCCTCTATCGACACCACCCGCCCCCCAGATGCCCATGCTGCGGCCCGCGCCTTCCTGGATGCCTGGAAGGCAGATGACTACACCACGATGTATTCGCTGCTCACACCCCTGAGCCAGGATGCCTTCAGCCTGGAGGATTTCGAAGCCCATTACCGCGGCATCGCCACCGAAATCGCCCTGAGCGGTGTGGACTACAGTATCTTGCAGGTGCTCACAAATCCGGGAGATGCCCAGGTCGCCTATCGGGCAACTCTGCACAGCTCGTTGGTGGGGGACATCCAGCGCGAGACCATGATGAATCTGAGCCTGGAGAAGGGCCAGTGGCGGGTGAAATGGGACGATACGCTGGTGCTGCCCGAATTGGCGGGGGGCAATTTCCTTGGCATGGAGCGTTTTGTGCCCGCTCGGGCCAACATCTACGATCGCAATGGGCATGCACTGGTCGCCCAGGCCGATGCCACCGCAATCGGCCTGGTGCCTGGCCAGATCGACCCTGAACAGGAAGAGAGCCTGTTTACCGAATTGGTGCGCTTGACCGGCATGCGCTCGGACGATATTCGCGCCCTTTATCAGAATTTCCCGCCCGGTACGGACTGGTACCTGCCTTTGGTGGAGGTCTCCGCCGACCAGGTCGCCCGGCGATGGGATGTGCTCTCCGGGTTGAGCGGGTTGGTCTTGTCGCCCTACAAGGCCCGCTACTACTTCGATGGTGGTATCGCCGCGCATCTGATTGGATACGTGAGCACCATCCAAGAGGCTGAAGTCGAGGAATACCTGCGCCAGGGTTATCGGCGCGATGAGCGCGTAGGGCAGAGTGGGCTGGAGAAGTGGGGCGAGACTTATCTCTCCGGGAAGCGCGGCGGAGCGCTTTACGTGTTTAACGCCCAGGGACAGCCGGTCACCAAGCTGGCGGAGGTCAACCCTCAGCCAGCCCAGGCGATCTATACCACCCTGGATCGTGATTTTCAAGAGGCGGCTGAACAGGCGATCGCCGGCTTCCGCGGCGCAATCGTGGTATTGGAACGGGACACCGGGCGCGTCCTGGCGATGGTCTCATCACCCGACTTCGATCCCAACGCCTTCGAACCCACCAACTACAACAGCTATACCCTGCTCAACGATATCTTCAATGACCCCGATCAACCCTGGATCAACCGGGCCACCCAAGGCCAATATCCGCTGGGCTCGGTATTTAAGATCGTCACCCTGGCTGCTGCCCTGGAAAGCGGCCGCTACACACCCGAATCGACCTATGAATGTGGATACTTCTTTACAGAGCTGGAAGGCATCACCCTTAACGACTGGACCTACGACCATTACCTGCAAGATGGAGAGACCATCCCGAGTGGTCACCTGACTCTGCCGGAGGGATTGATCCGCTCCTGTAATCCTTTCTTCTGGCACATCGGCCTGGATCTGTATAACCAGGGACTCGTCAAGGCGATCTCTGACATGGCGCGCGGCTTTGGTCTGGGCAGCCCTACCGGGATCGAGGGGGTTGAAGAGGAGGCCGGGCGGGTACCAGATCCGCAGAGCAAGCTGGATGCCACCAACCTGGCGATCGGGCAGGGTGAATTCCTGGCTACGCCGTTGCAGGTCGCCCGCTTTGTGGCCGCCATTGGCAATGGTGGCACCCTTTATCGGCCCCAGGTTATCGAAAAGATCGCCCCGCCGGATGGAGATCCGATCCTGCAATTCAAGCCGGATGCTACCGGCAGGCTGCCGATCAGCCCTGAAACGCTCAAGGTGATCCAGGAGGCCATGCGGGGGGTGGTCGCCAGCACCAAGCCTTACGGCACAGCCTGGCATCGCTTTACCGGACTGGACCTCCTGGTTGCCGGAAAGACCGGCACTGCCACTTCGGGATTTGGCCAACCGCACGCCTGGTTCGCCGGTTATACTTTTGAAGGCCGTGAAGATCGACCGGATATCGCCGCAGCAATTATCGTAGAGAATGCAGGTGAAGGGTCGGATTACGCAGCACCTATCTTCCGGCGAATCGTGGAGCTGTATTTCTACGATCGGCCCGGCAAACTATATCCGTGGGAATCGATCTACAACATGACGCGCACGCCCACGCCCGAGTTTTTCGAGACGCCCACCCCTGAGGAAACACTGCTGCCTTGAGATAATAGGGGACATCGTCTTGCCCTCCCTTCGCGGTTTGGTCGTGCGCTCCCAATCCGGTTTCTACACCGTCAACACTGAAACCGGACTCTGGATGTGCCGCCTGCGCGGCCGGCTAAAGCGAGGTCCTCGACTGGGGGATATCGTCTCGGTGGGAGATTGGGTCCGGTTGACCCCTCTTGAATACCAGACCGGGATCATCGATGAGATCGAACCCCGGGTGCGCGCCCTCTCCCGGCTGGCGCCAGACCCGCGCGGCGAGTATCACCAGGTCATCCTCGCCAATCCTGACCAGACTGTGTACGTTTTCTCCTGCAGCCAGCCTGAGCCAAGATTTGGGTTGCTGGACCGCTTCCTGGTGATCTCCGAGAGACAGGGAATACCGGCGCTGATCGTCGCCAACAAGATCGATCTGGTTGGAAATAAAAAGGCAAAATCCCTCTTCGGCCACTATCCAATGCTCGGCTATCCGGTTGTATACACCTCGGCCTTGACTGGCAAGGGTGTGCAGGAGCTCTGCACTCGGCTGGTGGGCAAGATTTCTGTTTGCGCCGGGCCTTCTGGCGCGGGTAAGTCCAGCTTGCTGAACGCAATCCTGCCTGGGTTTGATCTGAGTGCCCTTCGGGTGAGCCGGGCAACGGGCAAGGGACGCCATTCCACCGTCGTTCGCGAGATGTTCCCTTTGCCAGGAGGCGGATACGTTGCTGACACACCTGGGCTGAAGGCGCTTGCCCTGTGGGACATCGCAGCCGAAGAACTGGATGGCTATTTTCCCGAATTGCGTCCACTGGTGTCGCAATGCCAGTTTAATAACTGCACCCACTCCCAGGAACCGGGATGTGCCGTGCGGGCCGCAGTGGAGCAGGGGCGAGTGCATCCGCAACGCTATCGCTCGTACCTGCGCATGCGTTTTGGTGAGGAGGAGTGATCCATCAAATCCTATACCAGGAGGTACTGGGTGAAAGTGGGGTAAAATTGTTGATCAATCCATATTTTCTTGTTTTGATCCGGGGAGCAAAAAGTTGGTTCAAGATACCAAATTGGTTTGAACCAATTACTCATTGTATTGGTATACATGTATAGTCAAACAAAGACTCTCCATGCTTTCGGACCGTGAGCTCATCGTTCGACTTCAAGGCGGCAGCCTGGAAGCCCTGGGAGACCTATACGATCGTCATCGCTGGATGGTCTACCGGACAGCCCTTGGCATCACAAGCGATGCTGAGGCGGCTGCTGATCTACTCCAGGATGTGTTTCTGCGCCTGTACCGTTTTGCGGATCAATTCGATACCCGGCGACCTCTGGAGCCCTGGTTATACCGCATGACTGCCAATCTGTCCTATACCTGGGTCAAGCGGAATCATCGCTGGTTACGCCCACTGGAGGAATTCGCCGACTGGCTGGTCGGGAACGGCAAGGACCAGCCCTACACCCAGGCCGAAATGCAGGATGATTGGCAGCAGGTACAACATGCTGTGGCTACGCTGCCATTGCCACAGAGGGTGGTAGTCGTATTGTATTATTTAAACGACCTCTCATTGCAAGAGATCGCTGAGATCCTAGATATTCCGGTGGGCACTGTGAAATCCCGCCTGTATTATGGCCGGCAGGCATTGAAAAAGGGCCTTGGACTACACCAGGAGCGCGTGCCAGATTTTAACTACGAAGGCCCTTAAGGAGTTATAAGTGAACGATGTCCGGGATAGCTACATTCGCCAAAGCCTGAAAAACTGGGCTGCAAGACATCAATTGCCGGCTAATGGCCGCTCTCGCTTGATTTGGAGCGTTGCAACCGGACGGACCGAACCCCACCGGAAACAACGCAGTGCCAGAAGTAATGTACGCGACGGTTTCCTCTATCGAACCAACCCCAATCCATACTGGGATTACGAGCCTTTCTCTTATACCCGGCTGTGGATGCTTCATATGACCCTCACCACATTGTTGCACCTCGCCTGACATGGGGATGCTGGCCAATCAGGGCACTTGACCGGGCCTGGCTGGACAACCGTGCCAACCCTGAGGGAGACCATAAACTACCTGGATGAGTAGATCTCCATCGAGAATCAACCTGCTTGCCTCATATACCCTGCTGGCAATCTGGAGCATGACTTCATGCACTACCCAGCCCACCGGGGCGCCAAATGAAACAAACATACCGCAGCCAACGCTCACCCTCTCTTACGCTACACCCACGCCAGAACCACCTGCGCCAAGCCTGCTGACGATCTGTATGGGCCAGGAACCGGGCTCGCTCTTCATCTACAACGATGCATCTGCCGCAGCACGAAACCTGCGCCAGGCGATCTATGACGGGCCTTTTGACTATATTGACTACGCACTCCAACCTGTAATCCTACGAAAAATTCCCCGACTTGCGGACGGCGATGCAACCCTCGAGCCGGCACAGGTAGAAACCGGCAGTTGGATCGTTGATAGCCAAGGGAATTTGATCACTCTTACCCAGGGAACGTTGTATTTACCGGCCGGTTGTGACAACGCCGGGTGCGCCCAAAGTTACACCGGAGAGGGTCCAGCCAGCATAGACCAGCTGGTGGTGCATTTTCAACTCCGTCCTGACTTGCTTTGGTCGGATGGCGTCCCATTGACAGCCGAAGACTCGACCTATTCTTACGAGCTGGCCCGCCAGTTGTATCCCCAGGTCCGTCATGAATTAATCCGCCACACCCAGTCCTACCTGGCGGTGGACACTACCACCGTCGAATGGCGCGGCATCCCGGGTTACAAGGATTCCCTCTACGCCGATAATTTCTTCATACCTCTGCCAAAGCACGCCTGGAACAACCTGAGCATCGATGAGCTGTCGACCTCGGAGCTCGCCAACCGCAAACCGCTGGGTTGGGGACCATATATAGTCGAGGAATGGGTGCCAGGTGACCATATTACCCTTGCGCGCAACCTGAATTACTTTCGCGCCGGCGAAGGCCTGCCATACTTCGACCGCCTGGTCTTCCGTTTTGTGCCCGATAGCGAACAGGCTCTGCAGGCTTTACTGGCGGGTGAATGCGATTTCGTAGATGAGACTGCCCACCTGGAACAGCGCGGCTCCGCCCTGGCGCAGATGAGCGAGGCCGGACAGATCGGGGTGGCTTTTGAGAGCGTGGCCGCCTGGGAGCATGCCGTTTTTGGCATCAGCTCGCAAGATCCGGGCTTCCCGGTGATTTTTCAGTCCAAAGAACTGCGCCAGGCCATTGCCAGGTGCATTGATCGCCAGAGCCTGGTCCAAGACCTGCCATTTGGCCGGTCCGAGGCACCAGATACTTACGTGCCGCCGGGACACCCACTGGCAAATTCCCAGGTGACCCGCTACGAGTACGATCCGCAGGGCGCCTCTCAGCAGCTCGAAGCGATCGGATGGCGTGACCTGGATCAGAATCCAGCCACCCCACGCCTGGCCCAGGGAGTTCCGAACGTGCCCGATGGTACTCCGCTGGAGGTTTCTTATCTGACCACCGACGATGACGAGCGGCGCCAGGTGGCGGAAAGCATACGGGCTTCCCTGGCAGGGTGTGGTGTTAAACTCCAGGTCAGTTATGTGCCAGAAGGCGAGCTGTTTGCCCCTGGCCCTGATGGCCTTCTCTTTGGACGGAAGTTTCAGATGGCCCAATTTGGGTGGGCGACCTCGCTCGACCCCCCATGTTATCTGTACACCAGCCGGGAGATTCCCGGGCCTTATCCCGATTATCCTAACGGTTGGGGAGGGGCAAACGCCGGTGGCTATAGCAACCCGGAGTACGACCTGGCCTGTACCCAGGCGCTTACTTCGTTGCCGGATTGGCCGTTGCACAGCGAGGCCCACCAGCGAGCACAGGCGATCTTCGCTGACGACCTTCCGGCCATTCCTCTCTACCTACGCCTTAGGCTCGTCGCCTACCGGCCTGATCTTTGCGGTGTTGCCCTGGACTCATCGGTCGAGTCAGCCTTATGGAACCTGGAGAGCTTTCGTCTTGGTGAGCCTTGCGATATCCGTGAAGACACGCCCACCCCACTCCATGAACCTTGACTTTATGCGCTTCTTATGTTAATCTCAACCTGGATGAACCTCACCCAATACCTGGCAGATAATCGTTTCCCTGTCTCTAATATGGTTATCCAGGAGGTCATCGGACGTCCCGCGGCATGTTGTTGAACATTTACCGGTGGGACGATTTTTTTCTGTCTTAAAAAGGAGGTGGTTGCCTGGGATATCGACATGACAAGACAATGATCCAACGTATCCGTCCAAATCCAATTTTTTCGATGGAGGAGAAAGATAATGTTACGCAATAAGCTCATGATTGTGGTTGGGCTGGTGATCATCGCCAGCCTGGTCCTTGCGGCCTGCCAACCCCAAGAAGTCGTCAAGACCGTCGTGGTCACCGAGGTAGTCGAGGTGGCTGGGGCTACCCAGATCGTAGAGAAGGTGGTCACCGTCGAACCCGAGGCCCCGGAAGAAGAAGGACCTCTCCCGGCCGAGGGCATGATCGCCTGCCAGCCGTTGCCTGAGCTGGCCATGGGCACCACGGGTGGCCCGCGCCTGGCGGCCGCGGCCCCACAACCGGTCATTGCCCCCGAGCGCCCGGTGCTGGCGCCCGTCCAGCAGGGCGGCAAGGTCTACAAAGTGGGCGTCTTCGAAGATGTCACCACCACCAACTACTGGGCCGCCAACGGGCCCGACAACACCGTCTGGAACGCCTACATGTTGCCCCAGCGGTTGACCTTGTACGGCTTGTCCGATAAATACTGGACCCTGGTCCCACAGGTTGCCGCCGTGCCAGTGCCAGACCCGCTGGTGCAGGAGGGCGATTTCTGGGTGACTTCCATTCCGATTCGCCAGGACATCACCTGGAGCGATGGCACCCCCTTCACCGCCAGGGACTTCGCCTTCACCGCCGACACCGTTTTGAAGTTCGGCCTGATCTCGGGCAACTGGAGCTCGTGGTACGACGCCAATTTCCTGGATCACATCGAGGCGACCGACGACTACACCGTCAAGCTCTTCTACCACACCAAGCCGGGCCTGGCCCGCCACGAGTGGGGTACGCTGCAAGCCCCCATCCTGGCCGAGCACTTCTGGGCTCCGCTGGTCGCCGAAGCGGCCGCCCCGATCGACGCCCTACCGGCGGATGCCAGCGACGAGGACCGGGCTGCTGCACAGGCTGAAGCCACCGACGCCCTATTCAACATCGCCGCCGATGGCGAGCCCACGGCTGGCGCCTTCACCCTGACGAAGTGGGAAAAGGGCGCCTTCCTCGAGGACGGTGCGCGGGATGACTATTTCCTGAGAGGATTGGAAGTCAAGCAGTGGGCCAATGGCGCCTACCAGGACAGCGAGGGCCTCACCGTCGGCACTCCCGAAGGTGATGCGGAGACGCAGTACACGGTTGGCCCGAACGTGGACGCCGTGGTCTACACCATCTATGGATCACAGGATGCCGCCATCCTGGCCCTGAAGAACGGCGAAGTCGACTTCGTGCTCAACCCGCTTGGCCTGCAACGCGGCCTGATGGCCCAGGTTGAGGGCGACCCGAACCTGACCCGGCTCGACAACCCGACCAACGGCTTCCGCTACCTGAGCTTCAACAACCGCCGCCGCCCGATGAACGACTGCGCCTTCCGCCAGGCCATGGCGGTGCTGATCGATAAGGAGTTCGTCACCGGCACCATCCTGCAGGGCGTGGCCTTCCCGTTGTACACCTTTGTGCCCGAGGGCAACACCGCCTGGTACTACCCCGATACGCCGAAGATCGGCGAAGGACTGACCCGTGAGCAGCGCACCAACCTGGCTGTCGCCATCCTGGAGCAGGCTGGCTATACCTGGGAGAACGACCAGAAACCGACCTGGGACGCCGATAACCGCCAGGTGGTCGCCGGCGGGCGGTTGATTATGCCCGACGGAACCCCCGTACCGCCGCTCACCATGCTGGCTCCCAGCCCTGGCTACGACCCGCTGCGCTCAACCTTCGCCATCTGGATCGAGACCTGGGCAAACGAGTTCGGTATCCCGCTGACCGCCGAGCTGGCTGGCTTCAACGTGATCGTGCCGAAGATCTTCACCGAGCAGGCCTTCGACATGTACATCCTGGGCTGGAGCCTGAGCCTCTTCCCCAGCTACCTGCGCGACTTCTTCTCCGAGGAGCAGGCAGTCACGGACGGCAACAACGCAGGTGGCTACATCAATCCAGAGTTTGAGGAGCTGTCGGCCGGATTGCTGACCTGCGAGACCGTCGAGGCCTGCAAAGAGCTCTCCGACCAGGTGCAGATCCTGCTGGCGACCGAGCTGCCGTACGTGCTGTTGTTCGATACCGGCATCATCGAGGCCTTTCGCAGCGCCTCAGTCGAGTATCCATACACCGAGCAGCTCTCCGGCCTGCAGTACACGCACCAGGCACCGGGCGCCTCTCTCCAGACCCTGGTAACGGTCAAGTAGCGCCGTTTACCCAGGGTATTTGACTTTTTATGTGTTGAATTGGGAGGGCATGGGCTGGCCCCTGCCCTCCCAACTCTGACATATTGGTACTGGTGAAATAACGGGATAGGACTAATTTCATCTGTTTTTTGTTATTTTCATTAATGCATAAGCAGCGATTATCATGATACGATAAACGGCTTGGAAATTTCCCGATCCTTCGCTTGGTTTTCTGGAGGCAAAGGTGAGACGTTATCTCATCCGCCGTATTGCACAAAATATCCTTACATTTTTCCTCTTCCTGACCGCGGTCTACCTGCTGCTGGATGCCCAGCCCGGCGACTTCGGCGACCTGTACCTGGCTGACCCGCGGCTGACGCCGCAACAGCGCGCCGTATTGCGTGCCAATCTCGGGCTGGATAGACCGGTCATCGAACGCTACGCCATCTGGCTGAGGAATTTCTTTAAAGGTGATCTGGGTATTTCCTTTTCCAATTATCCACGCAAGGTGATGGACGTGATCCTTGAGCGCGCCCCGCGCACCATCATCCTGTTCACCAGCGCCACCATCCTGGCCTACTACGTCGGTTTCGTGATGGGGAAGATCCTGGCCTGGAAACGCGGTGGCCTGCTGGAATACCTTACAACCGTAACCGGCGTGGGACTCTACACCGTTTTCTTGCCCTGGTTTGCCTTGATGATGGTCTGGTTTTTTGCTTTCACCCTGGGACTTTTCCCCATCGGTAAGTTCCTGGACCCGGTCTTATGGCGGGCTTCGCCGGTGGATGCAAACTATGTCTTCCACCGCATGTTGCTGACCGCCTCCATATCGGCCATTGTCCTGATGGTGTGGGTAATTTTCGCACAGAGGTTGAACCCGGCCCAACGCAGACCGGCAGTATGGTTGGGGACGGGCATCATCCTGGCGGGCATACTCCTTTACTGGTCTTCGACGGGCGTCGGTCGCTATGCAGCCGACATCCTACACCATCTCATTCTCCCCATATTGACCCTCGCCACGGTAAACTTCGCCGGGGTAATGCTGCTCACGCGCAACAGCATGCTTGAGACCCTGCGCGAGGACTACATCATGGCAGCGCGCGCCAAGGGCCTGACGGAGAAGTCCGTGCGCGATAAGCACGCCTCACGCAACGCCATGCTTCCGGTAGCCACTTCCTTCGTGTTGGCTCTGGCCTTCGTGTTGGACGGCGGCGTGATCACCGAGACCATCTTCTCCTGGCCTGGGATGGGCCTGACTCTGCTGGACGCCGCCCAAAGGCAGGATGTCCCCATGGTTACCGGCGCCCTGGTCTTCACCGGCGTCCTGGCACTCACTGCTCACCTGCTGGCGGATATCCTCTACGCCTTCCTGGACCCGCGCATTCGTTACTCTTAGATGACCTGGAAGACAAACTATGGCTGAATTAAGCACCCCTACCTCAACCCCGGTCGCGGCCGTCCTGGAGACTCCGCTCTGGCAAGTTCGCCTGAGATTGCTGCTGCGCGGCATCAAGACCAATGTCGGGCTTTTCGCCGAAAACCCGATCGGCCTGGTTGGCTTAGGCATCATCTTTTTGTTCTTCATCCTGATGGTTGCACATCCAATAATGATGAAGACTGTCTGGGACCCCAACATCTATAACCCGGTGACCGGTTACGACCCGGCTTTGGTCGCCCATCCCTCGCCTCCCTCGGCGACCCACCTGCTGGGCACCGATCCCTTGGGCCGGGATGTGCTTTCACAATTGATGTGGAGCACACGGGCAGCATTTTCCCTGGGGATCATCGCTGCCCTGGTCACCGTGTTCATCGCCACCACGGTTGGAGCCGTGTCGGCTTACTTTGGCGGGCTGGTCGATACCCTCTTCATGCGCCTGGCGGACCTGATCATCATGACCCCCACCATCACCATCCTGATCGTCCTGGCAGCCTTGCTAGACCTGGGAACGATACACCTGGCGGTGATCATTGGCATGTTGAGCGGCTTCGGAGGCGCCACCATCATCATCAAGTCCCAGGCCCTGACGATCAAGGTGCGCACGTATATCGAGGCAGCCCGCGTGGCCGGCGGCGGCAACGCCCACATCATCCTGCGCCACATCATCCCCAACCTGATGCCATTGTCATTCTTGTACATGATGTTCAGCGTCACCAGCGCTATTGCCATTGAGGCGGTGCTGTCTTTCTTTGGGCTGCTCAACATCCGCATGTCGTGGGGTTTGATGATCTACACCACCTCCTTCGCCGGATACCTTATGGATTTGAAGAAGTGGTGGCTGATCTTCCCTGCCAGCATCTCGATTACCATGTTATGCGCCGCCTTCTACTTGGTTGGCCGCGCTCTGGACGAGGTCGTGAATCCCCGTTTGCGCAAGCGATAATCCATGTTGGAGTAAACCTGTGTCGAATATCCTGTTAAATGTCGAAGACCTGTCCATGCACTACAGCACGCGCGCCGGGGAGGTCTCAGCGGTTGACAACGTCTCTTTCTCTTTGAAGAAGGGCGAGGCGATGGGCCTGGTAGGCGAATCGGGTTGTGGAAAGACATCCATTGCGACGACCTTGCTGCGCCTAATGCCGGACAATGCCTTAGTCAAAGGCGGGCACGTCTATTTGGATGATACTGACCTGCTCAGCCTGAGGGAGGAAGAGATGCGCCAGGTGCGTTGGAAGCGCATATCCATGGTCTTTCAGGCTGCTATGAACGCCCTCAACCCGGTCTATAAAGTGGGCGAGCAGATCATCGAAGCCCTGGAAACCCACCATATGTTTGCCACCAATGAAGAAGCCCGCCAGCGCATTGTGGAGCTGTTCACCCTGGTGGACCTGGATCCCAAAATGCTGGACCAGTACCCCCATGAATACAGCGGCGGTATGCGCCAACGGGCGGTGATCGCCATGTCCCTGGCCTGCCATCCCGATTTGATCATCGCCGACGAACCCACCACAGCTCTGGACGTGATCGTGCAGGACAACCTGCTGCGCGAGATGATGGCGCTGCAGAAGAAATTGGGCATGAGCATGATCTACATCTCGCACGACATCGCCGTAATTGCAGAGGTCAGTGACCGTATCGGCGTCATGTATGCCGGTCGACTGGTCGAGTTGGCCACAAGCGAGCATATCTTCAAGCGACCACTCCATCCCTATACCTATGGCCTGATGTCGGCTTTCCCAAGCATTATCGGGCCCAAAAGGGAGCTGACCACCCTGCCCGGGGAACCTCCCGACTTGATAAAACCGCCGCCTGGCTGCCGCTTTCATCCACGTTGCCCATTTGCCACCGAGATCTGTACAAAAGAAGTGCCGGAATTTACGGACATGGGTGGGGGTCACTTCGTCGCTTGTTATCATCCGGTGGAGGTGTCGTAAGATGCCCGCTGATATGATGGTCAAAGAACCCCTCGTCAAAGTCGAGGGCTTGAGCAAACTTTACCCATTGACTACCGGTATCTTTCGGGAGGCCCGCTCCTTCATCCACGCCGTCGATGGGGTTAATTTCTCTATTCCCGATGGAGAAAGCCTAGGGCTGGTGGGCGAGTCGGGCTCCGGCAAGACCACCACCGGCAAGTTGTTAGTGCGCCTGGTGGATCCCACCGCCGGCCAGATTCAAGTGCGCATCAATGGCAGCGGCACCGACATCGCTCACCTGAAGGGCAGGGGATTGAAGACCTTCCGGCGCCATGTTCAGATGATCTTCCAGGATCCCTATGAATCCCTGAACCCGCGCCGCACGGTTTTCGACACCGTTTCCGAACCGCTGGCGGTGCAGGGTATCGGCGACGTAGTGGAGCGCGAGCGGCAGGTTGCCGAGTTATTGGCTCTGGTGGGCATTACTCCGCCGGATACGTTCATGTTCCGTTATCCGCATGAGCTTTCCGGAGGTCAGCGCCAGCGGGTGGCCATCGCCAGGGCTTTGATCGTCTTGCCCAGTTTCATCGTGGCAGATGAGCCCACCTCCATGTTGGATGTATCCATCCGCACTGGCATCATGAACCTGATGCAGGACCTGGCTGAGAAGATGGGCGTCACCTATCTTTATATCACCCACGACCTGGCTGTTGCCCGTTACATGACCAATCGCCTGGCGGTGATGTACCTGGGGAAGATCGTAGAGATGGGTGGGACCGAAGAAATCTTACAACACCCTCTACACCCCTACACTCGGGCCCTGCTCTCGGCTGTCCCTGTGCCCGACCCAACCCTGAAGCGCGAACCGCCAGACATCAAGGGCAGCATAGCCAAGGCCATCGATCCAATGCCCCGCTGCCGTTTTTACGATCGTTGCCCTATGGCGGCCAAGGTTTGCGAAGACAATGACCACCCACCGTTGGAAGAGAAAGGTCCAGGCCATTGGGTGGCATGTTACCGGGTGTGACCCAACCCACCGAATATCATCATCGGGCTGATCAAGACATTGCCTCCATCCCCCCTTGCCCCCCTTCCCGCCTAGAAGGGGGGTATTGATCATGGCTCGCTACGTCGTTCGGCGCCTTGCCCGGGCTGCGATAACCCTGGTCATATTCCAAACTCTGTTGTTCATACTCCTGCAGGCCCTGCCATGGGACTATTTCCATCTGGCCAGGCTGTCATCTGCCTACCAGCAGACCCTGCGCCACCTGATGCGGATGGACCTGCCCCTTTGGCATCAGTACTATTATTGGATGAAAGGTTTCTTCACCGGCGATCTGGGGGTATCCGCCCAACTCGGTCATACCCCGGTGATGAGGTTGTTCTTGAACCGCCTCCCGCCGACCCTGCTGTTTTTCCTGCCGGGCACCCTGCTTGGTTTCATGCTGGGTATCAGCCTGGGAAAAACGATTGGCTGGCGGCGAGGTTCCCGGCTGGAGCTTGGAATCACACTGGGCGGCGTGGCTTCCTATACCTCTTTTGCGCCCTGGCTGGCTTTCGTGCTGGTCAATATCTTTGCCCTATGGCTCGGATGGCTTCCGCCGGAAAATATCATCACTGCCGGCCTGTGGGCCGGGAGTGGGGTGCTGGTGGAAGTCGTGGTTGCATGGCTGCTGGCGACCTTGCTGGTCTCGTTGATGGCCATGGTCTCCTTGTGGCGGGCAAGCTTGATATTGGCCAGATCAGCCTGGCCTCGCCGGGTGATTAACCTGCTGGGGCTGGCGCTGCTGTTTATGGCCGTGTGGTCGGCGTGGATGGCTTCCGGGTGGGCACCTTATGCCCTGGATATCCTGGAACATTTGCTGCTGCCATTGGCCACGTTGGTGTTTCTATCCTTTGGTGAAACCATGTTGTTGATGCGCACTACCATGCTGGACGTGTTGGCGGACGATCACGTGTTGGTGGCGCGCGCCAAGGGTGTAAGCCCTGCCAACCTGCGCGATCGGCATGTTGCCCGGATAGCCCTGCTGCCGGTGCTGGCGCGCTTCATCGTTCAATTGCCATTGATCCTGATCGGTAGCTTTGCCCTGGAACGAGTCTTTTTCTGGAAGGGCATGGGCGAATTGTTGTTCCAGGCGGTCGATATGTACGACCTGCCGGTAGTGATGGGAGTGCTCTCTCTGGTGGGGATCTTGATGTTGCTGGCGCACGTTGGCCTGGATATCCTGGTCGTCTGGCTGGACCCCCGCCTCAGGAAGCCAGACCTCTTCTCTGTTTGATCGCCGGTATAGAGCAGGTTTTTAAGCAGGACAATGCCCACCCGCCTGCCATTTCATCACCAAATGCCTATCCAGACTAGCCGGGGCCATGCGGTGCGTGCCACGCGTTGGCAAGCGCCCTGGCAGATTTTCGCTGGCAACCGTGTCGGACAGATTGGTCTGGGCCTGGTTGCCTTATTTGGGCTGATGGCTCTCACCCACCCAATCCTGATGGCCACCGTGTGGGACCGCCCAACCTACCACCCGTTGGTCGGCTTTGATTATCAGATTGTGCCCCATCCTACTCCGCCCTCCTTTAGCCACCTGCTGGGAACCGACGCCATGGGCCGTGACGTCTTGAGCCAATTGCTGTATGCCACCGGCACCTCCTTTGGCCTGGGAATCGTTGCAGGAATCGTGGCCACTTCTATAGCGACCTTGCTGGGCATGCTCTCTGCCCATTTCGGGGGCTGGGTGGATACAATCGTCATGGGACTCAGCGATGCCTTCGTCTTGATGCCCGCGCCGATCGTGCTCCTGGTGATTGGTTTGTTGATCGACCTGGGCTGGCTGGAGGTGGGGCTGCTCTTTGGCGTCTTCGCCGGATTCGGGGCGATGACCATCATTGCCAAGACCTATGCCCTCTCCATAAAGGTCAAGCCATTCGTCGAGGCAGCCAAAATGGCAGGCGGCAGCGGTTTCTATGTCCTGCGTGTGCATTACCTACCTAACATGCTCTCTTTCATGTTCGTGAACATGATGTTCGTCATCACCCAATCCGTCTTGATCGAGGCGCTCTTGTCATTCTTTGGACGCACCAGACTAAGGATGAGCTGGGGAACAATGATCTGGTTTACCCAGTCCACCTTCAGGCTGTCTGCCTATGGCGAACAGTGGCACGCCATCCTGCCGCCGGTGCTGGCGATCATGACCTTCTGCGGCGCATTCTACATGGTAGGACGCGCCCTGGACGAGGTCGTCAACCCGCGGCTGCTGAAACGTTAGGCGCGCTACCGGTTAGAAATCGGGTATTATATAGTAAGCGGCGGGCGTGGACAACTTTTTCTTGCCACCAAGAAGACAAAACCAGATGAATACGAAAATCAAGAATCCCTTGACTATTTTCTTTCTCCTGGCTGCCTTACCCATGGTCTTGACAGGCCTGTTTGTCGTGCTAGTGCGCATCCAGGGGCAGTTCCGTTTTGACCCTGTCTACTTCAATGCCCAATACCAGGAGAAATATTTCGCCCCAGGTGTGGTTGCTCAATCCATGGAGCAGGTCATTCACAATGGAGATATGCAGTTGTATGCCGAGTTGACCGGACTGCGCAAGATGGCGAGACCGCCTGCTCAGAACCCCAATGTCCACCTGGCGATATTGTATGATGTCAACCAGGCGGGTTATTTCCAGTACCTGTACTTCGACGTCAAAACCTACCACAGGTCGACTTATTATGTGAAGGAAGAGATGGGCCGTTGGGTGGTGGTGCCAGAGGATGCCTATTTCTACCTGGATAGCGGCCGCTGGCTGCTGGTATTCACCCCGCTGATCATCATCTGGTGGGCCATCTTGTTGACTGTGGGACTTGGTAAGCTGGTGTTCAATCTGGCGAGCCGGTTTCGCAGGGATATCTTCCACCTGACGGGATAAACCGGATCGGCGGCTTGCCCGTGCCTTATGGTAGAATTCGGCAACATGGCGAACCCAAATTCCAAATCGCTGCTCGCAGTAAAGAATCTGAAAACCTATTTCTTCACCGAGGACGGCGTAGTGAAGGCGGTCGATGGGGTGGACTTTACCGTCAATACAGGGGAAGTGCTGGGCCTGGTTGGCGAATCGGGCTGTGGTAAGAGCGTCACTTCGCTATCCATCATGCGCTTGATCGGAGTCCCAGGCAAGATTGTGGAAGGCAACATCATCTTTGAGGGCCAGGAGCTGCTGGACCTCAGCGAGAGCGAGATGGTCACCGTGCGCGGCAACCGTATCTCGATGATCTTCCAGCAGCCTCAATCCAGCCTCAATCCGGTCTTTAAGGTGGGCGATCAGGTTGCCGAGGTGTTGCGCATCCACCGGCATATGGGAAAGGAACTGGCCTGGAAGAGGGCGGTGGAGCTGCTGCGCCTGGTCGGAATTCCAGATCCTGATAAACGGGCCCATGCATATCCCCATGAGCTCTCTGGCGGGCAGGCCCAGCGGGTGATGATTGCCATGGCCCTGGCACTGAATCCCACCCTGTTGATCGCCGATGAGCCGACCACCGCCTTAGACGTGACCATCCAGGCTCAGATCCTGGACCTGATGCGTGACCTGCGCAATCGCTTGAATACTTCGGTTATCCTCATCACACACGACCTGGGGATCATCGCCGAAATGGCCAACCGGGTGGCAATCATGTATGCTGGTCGCATCGTGGAACAGGCCGATGTAAAAACGATCTTTGCCACCCCCCTGCATCCGTATACTCAGGGATTGATTGCCTCTATCCCGGTGCTGGGCCAGGTGAAGGATGAGTTGGACGTGATTCCCGGCTCGGTGCCCAATTTAATCGACCTGCCGGCGGGATGCCGGTTTGCCCCCCGCTGCCGATCCCGCCTGGAGTATCATCTTGAGATCTGCACCCAGGTGGAACCCGACCTGCTGCCTGTGGAGGGAGAGGCAGAACATTCTGTTCGTTGCTGGCTATATCACGATCAGGCGGACCGAGGGCATCAAGCCCCGCTTACGACCCGCGCCACGGTCACATGAGGGGAATTGTCTTGTGGATAACGAGGCAACCGGATGAAAGAAAGACTGCTACCCCTGACAAGCACAAAGTCTGAAAACGGCAGGTGGGACCTGGTCCAGATCAATCACCTGGTGAAATATTTTCCTGTGCGAGGTGGGCTTCTCCAGCGGGTGGTTGGGTGGGTCAAGGCGGTCGACGACGTCAGTTTCACGATCCGGGAAGGCGAGACAGTGGGCCTGGTGGGTGAATCGGGTTGTGGCAAGACCACGGTTGGGCGCACTATCTTGCGATTGATCGAACCTACTTCAGGATCTGTGGTGTTTGAGGGGGTGGAGGTCTTCAAGCTGCGCGGGCGCGAGCTGAAGGAGATGCGCCGCAAGATGCAGATTATCTTCCAGGACCCCTACGCCTCGCTGGACCCGCGCCTGCCGATCGGCGAATCCATCGCCGAGGGCCTGAAGATCCATGGCGTAGGAGATCCCAAGGATCGTTACGACCGGGTGATCGAAATGCTGCGCAAGGTAGGCCTGGAAGAGTATCACGCCCGCCGCTATCCCCACGAGTTTTCGGGCGGCCAACGCCAGCGCATTGGCATTGCCCGCGCCCTGGCACTGTTGCCCATGTTCATCGTGGCAGACGAGCCGGTATCGGCGCTGGACGTCTCGATTCAATCACAGGTACTCAACATCCTGCGCAATCTGCAGCGCGAATTCAGCCTTACTTACCTGTTCATCGCCCACAACCTGAGCGTGGTAGAGCACATCTCCGATCGCGTGGCGGTAATGTATCTTGGGAAGATGGTGGAGATGGCTGATCGCAACGAGCTGTTCCGCAATCCGCTTCATCCGTATACCCAGGCATTGATGTCGGCGATCCCTGTGCCTGACCCGAACCTCAAACGAGAGCGCATCATCCTGCAGGGGGATGTCCCCAGCCCGTTGAATCCGCCTCACGGCTGCCGCTTCCACCCACGCTGCCCGGTGGCCTTCGATCACTGTGCAATCCAGGAGCCGCCATTCATCGAGGCCAGCCCGAACCACTGGGTGGCTTGTTGGCGCATCATGTAACCGATCAAATGCCAGCGGCTGCCATCCGTGATAAAATTTTTCCGGTGGTGCCTTACCAGATCCTCGTTGTCGATGACCAGCACGACGCCAGATATGTGCTTCGTTCAGGATTGGAGACCCTGGGACCAGGTTTTCAGATTACGGACGTGCCTTCTGGCGAGGAGGCCTTGCTGGTTGCAAGCAGCCAGCCGGTGGACCTGCTGGTGGTGGATGTCCGTCTGGCAGGCATTTCTGGGCTGGAGCTGATTGACAAGATCAGGCAGCGCAATCCCGGCTTGAAATATATATTGTTCACCGGGTTGACTGACCCGGAGGTTCGCCGGCAGGTGGAGGCCGCGGGCGCCGAGGCGGTATTTTACAAGCCCGTTGACATGGACTCCTTCCTCGTAGCCGTGCAATTAAGCCTGGGTCTCCCGCAAGGCCCAATTACCCCGGGGTTGCATATCGGCCAGCCCATTCAACCGGCGACGCCCGCCCCTGTAGAAGAGCATCTGGCCTCCCTGCGCCGTGAGCTGGGTGCTATCGCAATCGTGCTCCTGGACGAGCGCGGCCAGGTCGTTGCCAGGCAGGGCGAGCTGCCAGAGATTGTCCTGGACCCTGGGGTGATGTCGGCATTGGTCCAGGCATTGGAAGCCAGCGGCCTGCTGTCTCGCTCATTGGGCCGGGAGACCCCTGGAGAATTGCTCTATTTTTCCGGGCAGCCTTTCGACCTATACGCGGCTCATGTCAGCTATTCCCTGGCGATGTTGGTCGTCGCCCAGACTACAGCAGGTGAACGAGAACGATTGGATGCTATGCGGATGCTGCGCCAAGGGATTGCGGGAATGGTGGATCTATTAATGGGGGAAGGCATGATCCCGCAGCGAGACATGCAGACCTCCCCGCCAGTCGAGGCTGGGGACCATGTACCGGTGAGCCCTGAAGAAGCCAGTGTCTTGGAAGCAGTCTTCAGAAAGGCCTCCTTGCTGGCAGCCCAAGAGGTTGAAGATTTTTGGGAACAGCTTGCCGACCAGTGCGAAATCAACCCAGAGGCCAATGGCAACACGCTTTCCTTTGATCAGGCGCGCCGCCTGGGCTTGGTCTCGGATGATGCCGGCGAATGAGCCGCTCGGCGGGTCACAGCCGCCTGTGGCTATTGCCAGCCATTACTGGCCTGTGTTACAATACTTCCCGCCATTTTCCCGGTTGGGGCCTTGGGGCGTGGTGCAATGGTAGCACAGCGGACTTTGGATCCGTTTATCCTGGTTCGAATCCGGGCGCCCCAGCTCGATCGCACCTCTTGAATGACCATTCCCATCTATTTGCCAAGCTTGATAAGAGATCTAATATGAAAATTGTAGCTGTCATCCTGGCTGCCGGGCAGGGCACCCGTATGCGCTCCTCCCTGCCCAAGGTCCTGCACCCGCTCCTCGGCCGGCCGATGGTGCTCTATTCGATCGAGGCTGCCCGGCAAGCAACCGAATCGCAACCGGTGTTGATCGTCGGCCATGGCGCCGAGATGGTCCGCCAGGTGGTGGGGGAGGCTGCCCGCTGTGTCTTGCAGGAGCCCCAGAGCGGGACCGGCCACGCAGTCCTACAAGCCGAATCCCTGCTGCGCAGCCAGGCCGATTTGGTGCTGGTGACCACTGCCGATATGCCTCTGCTCACCAGCCAGACCCTGCACCGGTTGATCGAAGCTCAGACGTCGCATGAGGGGCCGATGACCTTACTGACCCTGACCGGCGAAATCGCGCGTGGTTTTGGGAGGGTTGTGCGTGATGCCCAGGGCAGGGTTTTGGCGGTCATCGAGGAGGCGCAGGCCTCCCCCGAAGAACTCTCCATCCGTGAGTACAATGCCAGTGTATATTGTTTTAAAGCCGATTGGCTATGGCCTTCTTTGACCCGTATTCCGCTCTCCCGGAAAGGGGAGTATTACCTGACCGACCTGGTTGGGATCGCCACGTCCGATGGCTTGTCAATCCGGGCATTGGCGCTAGAAGACCCGCTCCAGGCAATCGGCGTCAACAACAGGACGCATCTGGCGGAGGCAGAAGCCGTGCTTCGCCAGCTCATCAACCAGGAGTGGATGGATGCGGGGGTCTCGATGATCGACCCCCACACCACGTACATCGAGCCAGGTGTAACCATCGGGCAAGACACCACAATCTGGCCGAACACCTATCTGCAGGGCAAGACCACCATCGGTCAGAACTGCGTCCTGGGGCCCAATAGCCTGATACGCGACACCAAGGTGGGAGACCGGTGCAGGATTTTCGCCTCGGTAGTGGAGGGCTCTGTTTTGGAGGAGCTAGTCGATATCGGGCCATATGGGCATCTGCGTGCCGGCACCCACCTGGCAAGGGGCGTGCACGTGGGTAATTTTGGCGAAATTAAAAATTCGTACCTGGGTCCGGGGACCAAGATGGGCCATTTTTCCTATGTGGGCGATACCATTACGGGTCCGGATGTGAACATTGGTGCGGGTACAGTCACCTGCAATTTCGATGGAGAACGAAAGCATCCCACCCACATCGGGGCCGGTGCGTTCATCGGCAGTGATACGATGCTGGTGGCGCCGGTTAAGGTCGGTGACGGCGCCCGCACGGGTGCGGGGGCGGTCGTCACACGCGAAGTGCCCGATCACACGCTGGCGGTGGGCATGCCTGCTCGTGTGATCCGTAAGCTGGGTAAACGTGACTGACACCGGACTCATCGGCCTCATTCTGGTCCTGCTCATCGCTCTCGAGTTGGTGATCGTCGCAACCCGGTCGGCCTATGTCCACACCGGCTTGGCCCGTCGTGTGCAACGCGATACAGCCACTCCCCAGATTCGACGAAGCCTGGCCTTAGTCCAGGTATTGCCCCGCCTGCAGGCCAGCCTGGAGCTGATTCAAACTCTAGATCGCTTCCTGATGGCAGGAGTCCTGCTGTTCTCCCTGCTGCGCCAGTCCTGGCGGCCATCCGTCTGGTGGAGCGTGAGCGTGATGGCGCTGGCGGCGCTAGTTGTCTTCTGGACCGAGTGGCTGTTGGATGGCTGGGTTCAGCGCAACGCAGACGAATGGGCTGTGCGCCTCTCTGCCTTCGCCCGCCTGGCCCTGTGGATGGGCGCGCCCTTCATCGTCTTGCCCATGCGCCTGGCAGGCGCTTCCGACGATGGCCACAATGTTACCGGCACGGTAACCGAAGACGAGCTGAAAAACCTGGTAGACGTTGGGGAACAAGAAGGCCTTCTCGAACAGGGGGAACGGAACATGATTTATTCGATTTTCGAGCTGGGTGACACACTGGCGCGCGAGGTGATGGTGCCGCGCATCGATGTGCTGGCCCTGGAGGTGAACACTTCCCTCGAGGCGGCGGTTGAAGCCCTGTTGCATTCCGGTCATTCGCGCGTCCCGGTCTATGAAGACAACGTGGACAACATCCTCGGCCTGCTGTATGCTAAGGATCTGCTGCGCGTGTGGAAGGAAGGCAACGAGATAGGCTCCCTGCGTGATCTCCTGCGCCCGGCATACTTTGTGCCCGAGGCGAAAAAGGTGGACGAGCTACTGGCCGAGATGCAGAGCCGCAGGATCCACATGGCAATCGTGGTCGACGAGTACGGCGGAGTGGCTGGCCTGGTGACCTTAGAGGACATCGCCGAGGAGATCCTCGGTGAGATCCAGGACGAGTATGACCAGGCGGAGGAGCTGCCCTACAAGGTTCTGCCCAGTGGGGAGTATCTCTTCCAGGGACGGATAGGTCTAGACGATTTCAATGAGGTGCTCGCCAGCCATTTGCCAACGAACGAGGCGGATACCCTGGGGGGTTTCATTTATTCCCGGATCGGGCGAGTGCCTGCCAGTGGAGAAGCCATTCGGGTGGACGACCTGGTGCTGACCGTGGAGCAGGTGATCGGCCGCCGCATCCGCACGGTGCGCGCCGGGCGTATCCCGCCCAATTTATCGCGTGAAGAGGTGGTATCCCATGTCGATCGATGATGAGACGCGCCGGCTGTTAATCGAAGCCGCAGTGGAAGCCCGCCAGTGGGCCTATGCACCGTATTCCGGGTATCGGGTGGGTGCCGCATTGCTATCTTCCTCGGGCCAGGTGTATGACGGCGTAAATGTCGAAAATGCCGCCTATCCCGACAGCATCTGTGCCGAGCGAACGGCGATATTCAAGGCGGTCGCCAGGGGCGAACGAGAGTTCGAAGCCATCGCAGTGGTCAGCTCCAATGGGGGCACGCCCTGCGGTTCATGCCGGCAGGTGCTTTCCGAATTCGGACTGGATACACTGGTGGTGGTAGCCGACGAGGCAGGCCGTGTCAGGCTCGAAGCCCGCCTGGGGGACTTGTTGCCATCCGCCTTTGGACCAGCCGAGCTGGGCAAGTCCTGATCCTCTGGGTTAATCTCAGGTCCGAGGCAGGTGCGCAGCCTCAAGGTGTGGGCGTGGGAGTCACAGCCAGCAGGAGCGATTGCACCATCCAGCCGGTTTTCCCATCGGGGGCGATCACCCGTACCCACAGGACTCCGTCCAGCTCCTGGGTTTCCGGCAAGACCTGCATCAAGGCGCCGTTCATGTAGCTCTGCACGATCGGCCCCCCTGGCTCGCTGCGCAACACGGCACCTGAAGCTTCAATCGCCTGAACGACGGCGTACACCGGGGTGGCGGTGGGGGTGGGAGAGCGGGTAATGGTGGGAGTAACCGTCGAGGTGCGGGTGGGCGTCGATGTCCCGGTCGGTGGGAGCGGGGTAAGTGTCAAGGAAGGACTGGGGGTAATGGTTGCGGTGGTTGAGGGTATCGGCGTGGGCAGGCCGATACGGCCGCCGAAGACTGCGCCCGCTCCGCTGATGCCGATCATGATGATCACCCCAAACAGGGCGACCGCGCCTCCAAGCGTGTATCCAAACAGTGTCTGGGGCCGGAAGCCCAATAAAGCCAGGGTAAGCGCTCCGAACATAGCGCCCCAGGCCAGGTAGACGACGAAGATCACAACGCCGTCGGGCCACAGGTGCGGCACGCCGCTGGCCAGGCCGAATCCACCGCTTGCCAGGGGCAGGTAGAGAGCATAGGCCAGCGCCACGCTGGGCAAGGCCGGATTTCGGTCTCCATCCACCAGGGTTGCAACAGTGAACACCGCGCCCACTGCCAGCAGCAGGAAGTTGGCCAAAGAGAGCTGGGCGTGATAGTGCGCCAGGCTGAGATCGGCGGGCAGCCAATACCGGCCTAGCAGACCGAGTGCCGCGCCGCCAGCCGACACCAGCGCTCCCCCGATCAATTGCCCTACTAGGCTGCGCAAGAAGAACGCCCCGGACCCGATGACCATGCCCAACGCCACGCCTGCGACTGGGGCCATCAAGGGGGCCAGGAGCGCTCCTAGCAGCAGTACGGCGGGCGCGTCGAATAACAGCCCTGTTCCAATCACCACCCCAGCCAGGAGCGAGAAGAGGAAAAAATCGAAGGACGGCGAGGCGCGGTGCGCCACCTCATCCAGGAATGCCGCCCGTTCGTCTTCGTCCAGGGGAGCGAGTAGACGATGAGCCCGGCGCCGGCGGGCCGGAGGCAGCCGGTCGGGGTCTTCTGGGTGAAGCTCTGTCTGCGACAGGCTCATTTGCGCAGGCTGGCGACGATCAATTGTTGGTCGATCAAGCCCTGGCGACCATGGGTATCGGCGGTCAGGACGTGTAATGCCAGGCGGTCCCGCAGGGTTTTCAAGGTGTAGGCCAGTCCCTCAATCAGGCCACCATCGATCGCCAGGGTGCCATTGACATCGCATACCAGGTATTTCAGCCGGATCGTTCCCCTCCCTGAAATGTTCAGCTCGATCATGAGACCAATTATACAGGAGTTACTAAGAACCTATCCGAAAATTGGGAGGTTTTTCTCATTTTCGCATAGATGTTAAATTGAACGGAAAAATGACCATATTTCGACCAATTGCGTAAGCCCTTCGGTTTTTTGGAGTGTGAGCGGCGGAGGCCAGTAGTAAAATTGTACTTGCCTATGCCGCCCCCAACCCCTGGCGGATTCCGAATCCATTGGGCGGATTCTCATGTTGCCTGCGATGCCTCAATCCTTCTGGAAGCCACTCTCCTTCTGCCTGCTGGCGTTGTCCCTGGCAGCCTGTGGATTATCTTCTTCTTCCGGGCGCACAGCTACACCCAGCCCATTCCCATCCACTCCAGACCCCACTGTTCCCGCCACGTCGCTTCCCACGCCCATATTCACGTCCACCCCCAGGCAGGCGATCTTCCTTGTGCCCGCGGGCGCCGATCCACAGCTCGTTTCGGTCGTCCGGCCTGTGCTGGCTGCCCTGGCGGAAGGTAGTGGGCTTCAACTTCGCGAGCTCCAGGCGCTCGGCGCTGCTGACCTGAACAGCGATATACAACTGGTCGTAACTATGCCGCCCGACCCAGGCGTGGCTGGCCTGGCGGCTGCCGCGCCCCGGGTCCAATTCCTGGCTGTGCAAATATCCGGCCTGCAAGCCGTCCCCAACCTGAGCTGGATGGAGGCTCTGGCAGCCCGTCCCGACCTGCTCGGCTTCACGGCTGGTTACCTGGCGGCAGCCATCACCCCTGACTGGCGGGTGGGTGTGATCAGCGAAGCCGGCACCGTCGCCGGCAAGGCGGCCCGGCATGGCTTTACAAACGGGGTTTTCTACTTCTGCGGGTTGTGCCGGCCGGTTTATCCGCCATTTCCGATCCCGGGTTACCCCATGTACGGAGAAACGATCGTCGATGCGAGGCCTGCGGACTGGGAGAGCATCCTGGACAGTTTCGCCGAGTGGCAGGTGAAGACCGTATACGTCCAATCGGCGGTAGCCAATCCCGATTTACTCTCCAGGCTGGCCGAATCTGGCTACAACCTGATCGGCGACGGCGCGGCACCGCCCGGGTTGGGCGATCATTGGGTGGCTTCGATCAATCCCGGCGACATTGCCCAGGCTCTACAGCAAGTCTGGCCGCGACTGATGAATGGAGAAGGTGGGCATGAAATCGAGCTGCCCATCAGCTTGGACGAAGTCAATCCGCTCCTGCTGAGCCCGGGCAGGCAGCGCATGGTACAGGCTATGCTTGCGGATCTATTGGATGGTTTTATCGATAGTGGTGTGGACCCCCAAAGCGGGGAATACCGCTAGCTGCTAACCCGCACTTCCCTGTGGCGATACACAATTGCTTTTTTAGTGCGCCCAAACTCTAAAGACTCATTGCTTTTAGCACCGGTTCGTGCTAAACTTACCACAGGAATTATTTACAGGTAATTCCCGGGTGTTGAATACCCAGGATTTGGTACACATCTTATCCATCAAGGAGGTACTTCGATCGATAAGATATCGTACAAGCTCTCCACTTCCTTTTACTCAACCCAAGTCCAGTGTTAACCATTCTCTCTAACTATGGAGGAGAAAATGTCAAGAAAATCTTATGTGCTGCTGGTCATCCTTATCTTGGCCGCGATCCTTTTGGCTGCCTGCCAACCCCAAGCCGCTGAGGCAGACTGCAAGTCAGAAGAGGTATTTTGCGTTGGCCTGGTGACCGATGTAGGCGAGGTCGATGACAAGTCGTTCAACCAGTCATCCTGGGAGGGCGTCAAGCGAGCCGAGGCGGAACTGGGAGCCAAGGTGGATTTCATCGAGACCAAGGATGCCAAGGATTACGCCACCAACATCGGTTTGTTCGCCGATCAGGGCTATGATGTGATCGTGACCGTTGGCTTTGCCCTGGGCCAGGCTACCGTCGAGGCCGCCGATAAGTATCCAGACGTCAAGTTCATTGGCGTAGACCAGTTTCAGGCCCCGGGCAGTGAGAAGCCCAACCTGGCCGGCCTGATCTTCAGCGAGGACAAGTCTGGCTTCCTGGCAGGTGCGCTGGCAGCCATGCTCACTCAGTCCGGCACCATCGCCGCAGTGCTTGGTACAGACCTGGTCCCGCCGGTAGTGGCCTTCAAGGAGGGCTATGAAGCCGGCGCCAAGTACATCAAGCCGGATATTAACGTGATTTCCACCTACCACCCCGGCGGCCTGGACGTGGCCTTCACCGATCCGGAGTGGGGCGCCACCACCGCCAAGCAGGCCATCGACCAGGGCGCCGATGTGATCTTTGGCGCCGGCGGTAAGACCGGCAACGGCGCATTGATAGAGACCGCCGGCAACCCTGGGTTGTACTGCATCGGCGTCGATACCGACCAGTGGGAGACTGTTCCTGAGGCCCACGCCTGTCTGGTTTCTAGCGCCATGAAGCTGCTTACGCCGGGAGTATTCGACCTGGTGAAAGCTGCCAAGGAAGGAAGCTTCCCGTCTGGCAACTTCGTCGGCCCTGTCGGACTGGCTCCTTTCCACGATTTCGATAGCAAGGTGCCCGCCGACGTCAAGACCAAGCTCGAGGAGATCGACAAGGGCTTGAAGGATGGCAGTATCTCCACCGGTTACTCGCCGGGTGGATAGGCTGGCCAAAGTAGGGATGTGATCCGGGACGTGCGGCGAAACAGGGGATGCTGCACGTCCTCTTTTTGTTATAATTTAATGTTACGCCAGGAGGAAGATGGAGAGATGCAACCCTGGCGGCGGGTATTTACTCCTGAAATGGGGTTCTCGATCTCATGGTCAACAAACGTGAACTACTCTTTACTTCGCGCCGGGTGGCTTCCCTGGGGAAGGGTATCTGGCGTGCTATCAGCGTGCCGGTACTGGCTGTGCTGTTGGCAGGAATTGTTGGCGCAGTCATCCTGCTTGTCAGCGGGGCGTCTCCCATCCGAGCCTATGCTGCCTTATTTCAGGGATCATTTGGCAGCAGCGCCGCCCTGGGGCGCACCCTGGAGAAGGCCACTCCCCTGATGTTCAGCGGCCTGGCGGTGGCTTTCGCCTTCAAGGCCGGGATGTTCAACATCGGCGCTCAGGGGCAGTTGCTCTTAGGCGCAATGACCGCGGCAATCATTGGCTTCAAGGTCAGCGGGCTGCCGGCGTACATCCATGCGCCATTAGCCTTGCTCGCCGGGGCGCTCGCCGGAGCGCTGTATGGGGCCATCCCAGGCGCCTTGAAGACGTACACCGGGGCGCATGAGGTAATCACCACCATCATGTTGAATTACGTTGCCATCAACATCACCGATTATCTGGCAGACGGTCCGTTTAAAGACACCTCGCCTGGCAACATCGTCGCTCGTACCCCACCGATCCTGGATACGGCCCGCATACCGGCGATCGGGAACCTCCCGGTTGGCTTTATCATCGCCCTGCTGGTCAGCGGGGTGGTGTGGTGGATGTTGTGGCGTACGACGATTGGCTTCGAGATTCGCACGGTGGGGTTAAACCCGAATGCGGCGCGCTACGCCGGCATCCGGGTGGCCCGCACGCTGATCCTGACCATGGTGTTGAGCGCGCTGCTGGCGGGTATCGGCGGGGCCATCGAGACCCAGGGAGTTGTCGGTCGCTACCAGCCAGGTTTCAACGTCGGGCTGGGTTTCGACGGCATCACCATCGCACTGCTGGGCCGGACGCACCCCTTCGGTGTGATCCCGGCTTCGCTGTTGGTTGGGGCCATGAAGGCCGGCTCAAGCCAGATGCAGTTCAGCGCCGGAGTGGCCAAGGAGATCACCGACGTTATCCAGGCGCTGATCCTGTTCTTCGTGGCTGCCGAGTTGATCGTGCGCTGGCTGCTGCGCACACGGGTGGCAATCGAGGAAGGGGTCAAGTTGTCCACCGGTTGGGGTAAGCAATGAGGGGCAGAAGATGAGACAGAACTTCGCCCTGGAGAGACTCAAGTGCTTCTTGCGCCGTTGGGGCACTGCTCTGCTCATCGGCCTGGGGCTGGCGGTGGTGATTGGGTGGGGATATACCACCAACCCGAGAGTGACGGAAGCGGTGCTGGCTTCCAGCGTGCGCCAGGCCACGCCCCTGGTGCTGGGCGCACTGTGCGGGCTGCTGGGCGAGCGAGCTGCGGTGATCAACATCGGCATCGAAGGCCAGATGTTGCTCTCGGCATTCATCGGATTCTTGTTCAACGTGTGGACCGGAAGCCTGCTCCTGGCGGTGCTGGCGGGTGTGCTTACAGGAGCCATCCTGGGCCTGGCGCACGCTTTCATGTCGGTCACCTTGAAAATCGACCAGATCATCGGCGGGACGGTGATTAACATTCTGGCCCTGGGCCTGACCGGTTATTTCTACACCGCCGGGCTGGTCACCAAGGGCAAGCTCCTACCTATCCCGCTCGGCCCGCTAGCGGACATCCCTTTGATCGGCCCGGTGTTGTTCAATAACCCGCCGATCACCTACATCACGATCTTACTGGTGTTCGTGGTGCACTATGTGCTTTTCCACACCCGCTGGGGGCTGCGCACCCGCGCGGTGGGCGAGCACCCGCGCGCGGCCGATACGGTCGGGATTAACGTCTATATGATTCGGTATGTAAACGTGGTCCTGGGTGGAGCCCTGGCGGGTCTGGCGGGGGCTTTCCTCACCCTGGAAGCGGTGGGTTCCTTCGAGCGGGCTATGACCAACGGGCGCGGGTTCGTGGCCCTGGCGGTGATGATCTTCGGCAAGTGGACGCCGTTAGGAGCCTGGGGGGCAGCCCTGCTGTTTGGCTTCGCCTCGGCCCTGCAGACCCAGCTTCAATTCTTCGGCAGGGTCATGATCCCGCACCAGTTCATCGGTATGCTGCCCTACCTGCTGACGATCGTGGTGCTGGCAGGCTTCGTGGGCCGTGCCCGGCCGCCAGCGGCGGATGGCGTCCCCTACGAGAAGGAATGACCCATGGACAACACGATCGCGCTCGAGGCGCGCAACATCACCAAACGATTTCCGGGGGTGCTGGCCAACGACCATGTGAACTTCGATCTGCGCAAGGGAGAGATTCACGCCCTGCTGGGAGAGAACGGGGCCGGAAAGACCACCCTGATGAACATCATCTACGGCCTGTACAGCCAGGATGAAGGCCAGATCGCCCTTGGCATCGACCATAGCAATGAGCTGCACCCGGTCGAGATTCACAGCCCGCACGACGCCATCCAACTTGGCATCGGCATGGTCCACCAGCACTTCATGCTGGTGCCGGTCTTCACGGTTACAGAGAACATCATCCTGGGCCAGGAGGTCACGCGTGGCCCTTCCCTGGACCTGCGCAACGCTCGCCAGCACATCCGCAAGCTTTCCCAGGATTATGGCCTGGAGGTGGACCCGGATGCGGTGATCGAGAACCTGCCGGTGGGTGTCCAACAGCGGGTGGAAATCCTGAAGGCGCTGTATCGGGAGGCCCGCATCCTGGTACTGGATGAACCTACCGCTGTGCTCATTCCGCAGGAAGTGGACGACTTGTTCCGCATCATGCGCCAGCTCACCGAGCGTGGCGTGTCGATCATCTTCATCACCCACAAGCTAAAAGAGGTGCTGGCAGTCGCCGATCGCATCACGGTGATGCGGCGTGGCCAGGTGGTCGGCACCACCACCCCTGCCGAGAGCGACGAACATAAGCTAGCTTCGATGATGGTGGGCCGGGAGGTGCTGCTGCAGGTGGACAAGGGGCCTGCCAACCCCGGTGAGGTCGTGCTGGAGGTAGAAGGGCTGTCGGTGAAGGACGAGCGCGGCGTTGACGTGCTGCGAGACATTTCCTTCCAGGTGCGCAGCGGTGAAATCCTGGGGATCGCCGGGGTGCAGGGCAATGGACAGACTGAGCTGGTGGAATCCCTGACCGGCTTGCGCGCCTACCAGAAGGGGCAGGTGAAGCTGGCCGGAGAGTACGTGGCGATGATGAACCCGCGTCCCCTGATCGAAAATGGGATGGCCCACATCCCCGAGGACCGCCAGAAGCATGGCCTGGTGCTGCCTTACTCCATCGCCGACAATGAAGTGCTGTGCACATATTACCAACCGCCTTTCGCCCGGGGATTGCAGCGCGACCAGCAGGCGGTGATCGAGAACGCATTGCGGCTGATCGAGCGCTTCGACGTGCGCGCCCCCGGCCCGCTGGTGCCGGCGAGCAACCTTTCGGGCGGCAACCAGCAGAAGGTGATCGTGGCGCGCGAGCTCAGCCGGCCCGTCCGCCTGCTGATCGCCAACCAGCCCACGCGCGGCCTGGACGTTGGCTCTATCGAATACATCCACCGCCAGATCGTCGATATGCGTGACAAGGGAGTGGGGGTGCTGCTGGTATCCGTCGAATTGGATGAGATCCTCTCCCTGGCTGACCGTATCGCCGTGATGTACCGCGGACAGATCGTGGCCGTGGTCGATCCCGAGACGGTGACGCGCGCCGAGCTCGGCCTGCTGATGGCTGGATCGAAAATTGAAGAAACAGTCAATGTGTAACACCATGGTTTGACAATGTCACAATCGGAATATTAACCGCTTTTGGGGGTAGTGGGTGTATGTCCACCCACTACCCATAAAAATCGTACTTTCATTAACGGTTTTGATTAACGCTACTCAATGGAACTTGACAGGGGGTTATTGTTGAGATATAAATATCATCAAATAATAATATAAATATATAATGAAATCACGGAGCACATGCCATGTTCAGTCCTCCTGCAGTCCAGGCCATCGGCCTGAAGGCCAAGTTCTTCAATGGTTTCGCCGATCCCTCGCGTCTCTCGATCGTCGAGGCGCTGCGTGACAGCCCGCTGGCGGTCTCTGAGATCGTCGCCGCCACCGGGCTCAGCCAGTCCAACGTGTCCAACCACCTGGCCTGTCTGCACGATTGTGGGCTGGTCGCCAGGGAGCAGCGCGGCCGGTCTGTCTATTACCGGCTCAGCGACGAGCGCGTCTCCGCGATGCTGCAACTGGCGGACGAGCTGCTCGCCGAGGCGGCGCGCGGCATCTACGAATGCGTCCGATATGCCGTAAAGGATAGAGTTTGAGCATGCCCACGCTGGAAACGGTTGAGGTCCCCATCCAGGGCATGGACTGCGCCGAGTGCACGGGCCACGTGCGGCGGGCCATCGCCGCCCTGCCTGGGGTCGAAGCGGTGGAGGTCTTCCTGGCTGCCGAGAAGGCCGTCGTTCGCCTGGATCCCTCTCGGGTAGGCCTGCCGGAGCTGGGCCTGGCCGTGCGGCAGGCAGGCTATTCCGTACCCCTGCAACCGGCCTCCCAAGCCGGGGAGGCCTTCTACCAGCGCTTCGCCAGGCCGGTGCTGGCCTTCCTGGGGCTGGCCTTTGGGGCGGTGCTGTTCGTGGTGGTGGCCGGCGAGTGGCTGGGGCTGTTCGCAGCGCTGACCCGCCGGGTGCCCTGGGCGATCGGCCTGGTGCTGGTGCTGGCGGGCGGCTACCCGGTCTTCCGCAACGTGCTGCGGGCAGCGCTGAAAGGCCAGGTGATCGCCCACAGCCTGATGACCCTGGGGGCGATCGCCGCCCTGGCAGTGGGCGAGTGGGCCACCGCAGCCGTGGTGGTGCTCTTCATGCAGGTGGGCGACTATGCCGAGCGATTCACCACTGAGCGGGCGCGCCGGGCGGTGAAGGGCCTGGCCGCGCTGGCCCCCCAGACCGCCCGCGTGGAACAGGACAGGGAAGAGATCGAGCTGCCATTGGAGGCCGTCCAACCGGGGCAGGTGGTCGTCGTCCGCCCGGGCGAGAAGGTGCCGGTGGATGGGGAAGTGATCGCCGGGCAGGCCAGTGTAGACCAGGCCACCCTGACCGGCGAGGCCATGCCGGTGGAAGCCGGGCCGGGTAGCCAGGTCTACGCCGCTAGCCTGGTGCGCATGGGCAGCCTGCGGGTGCGCGCCACCCGCGTTGGCCCGGACACCACCTTCGGGCGCGTGATCCGCATGGTGGAGGAAGCCGAGGCCCAGCGCGCCCGGGTGCAGCGCCTGGCCGACCGCTTCTCCGGCTATTACCTGCCCATCGTGGCCGGCATCGCCGGGCTGACCCTGCTGCTGAGTCGTGACCCGCTGGCTGCTGCGGCGGTGTTGGTGGTGGCCTGTTCCTGCTCCTTTGCCCTGGCCACGCCGATCGCCATGCTGGCCTCGATCGGCGCCGGCGCCCGGCGCGGGCTGCTGATCAAGGGCGGCAGATACCTGGAGGCACTGGCCCACGCGGACGTGTTTCTGATCGACAAGACCGGCACGCTCACCCTGGGCCGACCACGCATCAGCGAGGTGGTGGTGCTGGATGGACAGGAAGCGCGGGATGGGGAGGCTGAAGCGCGCCTGCTGCAACTGGCCGCTTCGGCGGAGCGCTATTCGGAGCACCCGCTGGCCGAGGCCGTGCGCCAGGAAGCCCGCCGGCGCGGCCTGCCCCTGCTGGAGCCAGAGGGCTTCGCCGCCCTGCCCGGGTTGGGCGTGCAAGCCCAGGTCGACGGTCTAAACGTAATGGTGGGGAGCCGCAGGCTGCTGGCAGTGCAGCCGGATTTGGAGGCCGTGATAAGCGGGGAAAATGGCCGCGCTGCGGCGCTGATAGAAGACCTGGAAGCGCGCGGCCGCTCGCTGCTCTATGTGGCGCTGGACGGCAGGCTGGCCGGGCTGCTGGCAGCCTGCGACACCCTGCGCCCGGAGGTGCCGCGTGCCCTGGCCGAGCTGCGGGCGCTGGGCATCCGCCGCATCGAGCTGCTGACCGGCGACCACGAACACAGCGCGGCGGAGCTGGCGCGCCAGATACAAGAAGATGGGAACCTGCCGTACCGGGCCGGCCTGTTGCCGGAGGACAAGATTGAGATCGTGCGCCGCTACCAGGCCGCTGGGCATACCGTGGTCATGGTGGGCGACGGGGTGAACGACGCCCCTGCCCTGGCCCAGGCTGACGTGGGCATCGCCCTGGGTGCCGCTGGCAGCGACGTGGCCGTCGAGGCCGCCCACGTCGCCCTGCTGCGCGACGACTGGGCGCTGGTGCCGCAGGCGCTGCGCATCGCCCGGCGCACCCTGCGCGTGGTGCAGGCCAACTTGGCCTTTACCGCCCTGTACAACCTGGCTGGCATCGGCCTGGCGGCCTTCGGCTACCTGCCGCCCATCTTCGCCGCCGCCGCCCAGTCCCTGCCCGACCTGGGCATACTTGCCAATTCCTCGCGTTTGCTGAGACAGAAGTGATACGCGGCGAAACTCTACTTCAATTTCCAACTGCCAAACACGTCATCTTCAAGGTCAAAGATATCATTTTTGTCCCTTCGGTCTGTCCAGATCCCAAAGACCATCGCGTTGTTGGCAGTCAGGTCGAAGTTGTCGCCGATGAAGACATAGTCGACAATGGAAGAGGCATCGGAGACGCGCTGGTTTGAGGACCAGCCTGAACCGTTGGGACCCTTCTTTGCGGAGAAGATATCATAGTACAGGTTCGGGGAGCTGGGGAACACTGTTGGAAATTCGGTAGATAAGCGGTGGTCCTCCCAGAAGAGATATACGGTTGTGGCTTTGTTCTTTGTCTGGGTTTCCAACGTAACCCAGCCCTGGGCTCTCACCATTCCATCGTCGTTGACAGTGATCGGCGCTGACCAATTATTATATGGCTGGCCAGAGCTGGTGATGTAGCGGACATCGCCATCCTCTGGAGTGTCGGAGAAACCAGGGAGTGGATTTGCTGCTGGGTCGTGTGCGTAGGCGATATGAGCCGCGCCCCCGCCCTCAATCTCCACATCTCGGAACATCACACCCCACCAGCGGTGGTAGAAATTCTCCGGACCCAACCAGAACGGCGCCTCATAGGAATCCATTGCAGCGGTTACGATATTGCCCCATGTCGCCCCGTAATTGGTGGAGAGGCTGGTGCGGATCTCAAATCCTCCGTCAAGCCAGCCATCCGAGCCGGAATTGTACCAGGCCGCCAGCACATTACCGCCCTTCCCTCCGCTGGGCCGGGAACCCTGTACAACAACCAGATTCCCGCATCCGCCCGAGCTTTCGTCCAGCAATACTGGAGCCTCCTATGTTGCGCTTTTGTCCATTGATCGGGCAAAGTTGATGTGGCAGTCAAAGGATTCGAAATTATCGAAACGGGTGGCAGTGACGTACGCCCAATCCTTCTGGGCAGATTCCAGAGAGGTAGCAATCTAGGGCTTGTCATACAGGAAACCCGGGTCGAATGCGATGATCTCGCCCGTATTGATATCGAAAGCGGTGCTTGTCGGATTGCCGTCCAGCGCTACGACCGGGCCCGCCCAGGTCTTTCCGTTGTCGTCTGAGAAACTGACCACAATGTCCCAGTCGTCGATGATGGTGAAGGTGGTTTCTGTTTCCTCAAAGAAAGACTTAATGTCCATATAGGCGTAGTAAACCCGGCTGCCATCCGAGGCATATGCCAGCACCGGATCGCTGCAAAAGCTAGATTCTTTCAATTGAGGCATTACGACTGGTAGCGTCCAATTGGCACCACTGTTAGAACTGGAGTAGGCCACACAAGTTACCTCAAAGTTCAGGTAATGGCTTCCCGCCGATGGGTACATCATCCACCCGGCTGTGCCCACGCTTGGCTGGTGGGCTGCCGCTTATGCTTATATCCTTGCCTTCGATTGTCTTTATGCCCAGAGTGTCTGCACCCAACATCATAGGCTCACTGCTGAGATACTTGACCTGTTCCCTCATCTTTTCTGGAAACCAGGGTTGTGCCCTTTGTTTAGCGTATGTGGTTGCCGCTGGCCCTGGATGTATCAACACCACTGCCAGGAGTGTACAGGCCAAGATCATAATCGTTCTTTTGCAAATGCCTTTCATTTAACCGCTTTCTAAAGAGAGTGGTAATCACCGATTGATTTTGCCCTTGACATATTTTTATAAACCATCAATTTTCCATCACCTCCTTCCACTTGACGCAGGAGGCCGTACGCTGCCCCAATAGTTTTATTGTGCGCGCTAATTTGACCAAATCAGGAGTATCAACGAAACCCGGAATATCTCGGTAAATATATCGAAGATATTGTTAGCGCCGACAAGCTGGCCGCTGGCCCAATATAGGTCTGCCGCCGCGACTCGAAGGCATCGAAGTAGCAGGTCCCGCGAGTGCCGGCGTCTATCGTAGCTACTGCCCCCAGCCGGATGCGATCTATTCGCCGGGTATCATTATCCACTCCGGTCAGGTTGGATCGTAGAGTACCATCTATCCACAGGGTCAACCCGCCATTATTTGCGCCGGCTCCGGTTGCTGCTCGCCAGTCCAGTTCGATAAAATGCGCTCCATTGCTTATAGTAAACCGATTGGTCTGTGACCAGGCTGTGCCGTCGTTCAGCAAACCTGCCCTGATTTGATAATTCCCCGAGGATCGGTGGAATTCCACCCGCAGTACCCTTCTGGATGTGCCGTTATACCCATTGAAGAGGAAATGAGCATCTCCGTTAGCCATCGAGATTGAGTTGGGATCGAAGTAGAAGCGTGCCCGATAGCGCCGCTCGGCGTTGGGCCGGTCATCGGTGACGTAAATGGGGTTATTATCGTCTATCATCACCCGCAGCCCCTTGCTGCCGACCAATGCCGCCGCTCCATGGACGTTGAGATCGCCGCTATCGGTTGTGCTGGATGACCAGACCGACAAATTACCTGACTCGAAGCCATCGGCGAAAATCAGGTCCGAACCGGCATCGATGCAGTTGGCGCTGCCCGAATCAGTGAAGGTCTGCCCAGCGATTGGGATGAACTTCCATTCGTAGCTGGAGGGATGGAGAGTTAACTTCAGCACGCCCCAGGTGGTGTTGTTGCGCACCTCGCTGTTGGGCTGGACGGTGGGGAAGGAATATAGGGCAGCTCCACCCGTGCCCACGACGAACTCGCGGATGCCCCGATTCGGGTCAGCCTGTCCGCTCGGGTTTTGCGGCGCAAACCGCTCGTAGGTATGGTCGTGGGCGTTCAGCACCACGTCGGCTCCATAATCGTAGAGCGCCTGCCAGAACGGTTGAAAACCGGCGTTGTTGCCGTGTTTGCCCGAGCTGAAGCGCGGCCTGTGCCAGTAGGCCAGGGTACACTTACTCGCATTGGCAGCCAGGTCAGCCCGCAGCCACTGCACCTGGACCGAGCCGGTGCTGTGGTCGATCTCGCTGTTGAGGGTGATGACATGCCACGCCCCCAGGTTGTAGGAGTAGTAACCCTTGCAATTGCTGGTACAGTTAACATCCTGGGGCGAGGCCGCTGGACCAAAATAGGTATAGTAGCCAGACGAGCCGGGTGTATGGTAGTCGTGGTTTCCCGGCGAGGGGCGGGTGCGATTCTTGAAGCGACCCCAGGCTTGACTGTAACAGTTGTTGAATTGAGTCAACGTTCCATCGGGGTAGGCATTGTCACCCAGGGTGACCACGGTGCCTGCAATGCTGTCGAGAAGATTTCCGGTTGCCTCGTCCTGGGTCCGACTACAGTTGGCGATGTCGCCTGCTCCGACCAAGACAGGGTCAGCGATCCGAGTCACAAATATCTCTGGCAATAAGGTCGAACTTCCCAGCGCCGAGGAAACTGTAATCAGGAAAATGAATGTCTTTGCCATGAGATTGTCTCTGTTTGGCCGATGGTCTCAGCTAAAGCCGATCATCGGCCAGCTACGGCTAAGAGACACACCTTGGTAAACCATAAAGCGAGGCGAGATACAGTAATGGTCAACGAAATAATTTGCGTGTTTGGCTTTATGAAAAAACGTCAACTTACCTGGCAGTGGTCTTCTTTGGTGGGGAATGCGGAATCGTCGACGACGACAGAGAGGCCAGGAGATTATTTTGACCCCTAACGAACGACAAGGAATAGATAGTGAGAAGGAGATAACACCGGCAATCGCAATAAATCTATTGTACAATAATTATCTAAATTGTCAATTTAATTACAAAGTACACAATGTCAGAAGCCTGGCCTTGGCAGGAGGAACCAGAAAGACCCAGTCAGGCATAATCTTGCTTTAATGATTTCGAAACGAGAACTTAACAAAAATTTTAGGTCAAAATGAAAAAAGTGCGATTAAAATTGATATAAAGCGCTTTCTCCCTGGAGAAAGTGTCCAATGCATGGGCACTAGAAACTGAGATGCTGTTGAAGATAAGGCGACCTTGCTAAGTGCAATTAAATCCTATTAGGAAGGATTGGATGAGCAGGGGCATGTCTGTGAGGGTCCTGGCTTTATTCGGCTTGCTTCTCTCGGCCGCCAGTGTAGGTGCTGCACCCGGGGGAAAGACCTCGCCGGATGCTACGGCCACGCCTTATCTGCGCGAAAATGGTGGAGTCATTTCTCCCTCACCTGTCCTCTTTCCTCTGCTCCTGAATTTGGAACCTCCCCTCCCTCCGCCACCTCTACCGGGCGACAAAATCTTATTTTATCCATTCGATGAAGACATCCCCAATCCGGAACGCGGGTTCATGAAGCAGTCATCGATCCCTGTTGATCAGCCACTGGATGCGCATAAGATAATTGCCAAACAGCCCACAGATACGGTGGCCTGGATTTATTTTTTTCTGGACAAGTATAAGGATGTGCGTGATGGCAAGGGAGTTAATTTAACCGATTACCGGGGCAGACTCCTGGAGCCAATAGGATCCGGGATAGGGTTGGATACGGTAAACGACTCATTTATTGAAGCCAGGAAAAAGGGCTTAAAGCTGGTTATCCGGTTTGTCTATGTAGGCTATCCCGGCATCGGCTCCACCAAGGATCCAAATCAGACTGAACCCGATGCCCCCCTTGAATTGGTCCTTCAGCATATTAACCAGCTCGCTCCCCTGTTGCAGGAGAATAAAGATGTGATCGTGGCTGTACAGACAGGCTTTATCGGCTACTGGGGTGAGTGGCACAGCTCAAAATATATGGGTGACCTTGCCAGTAGAAAAGCCGTCCTTGAAGCAGTATTGGCTGCCGTTCCCCAAGACAGAATGATCATGCTGCGTTACCCCCGGTACAAGCAGCTTTGGTACGGCGGTCCGTTGACGGACGCCCAGGCATATTCCCAGTCCAATCTTGCCAGAATCGGGATTCACGATGACGCCTTCCTCAAAGATGAAATCGATGATGGCACCTTCAAATCGAATACGGCCGGAGTGAAAATTACCGATTACTGCGACGGCTATCCGGGAGGGGAAGCCCAGTGTTGGCGGGATTATGTCAACTTGGATACCAGGTTTACGCCGGTCGGCGGCGAAGCCAGCGTGCCCAATTCTCCCCGCAGTGATTGCCCCAATGCCTTGACGCAACTTGCCAACATGCACTGGTCTCTTCAGAACAATGGCTTCAACAAAACCCTATTGGATAGCTGGGTTGCGCAAGGCTGCATGCCCGAGATCCGCCGCAGACTGGGCTATCGGTTCGAATTAATCGAAGCCTACATTCCGCGCTCGGTTAAAGCCGGCAGCAGTTTCACTATCAATATTAAATTGAGAAATGTCGGTTTTGCCGCCATGTTCAATCCTCGCCCGGCATACCTGGTCTTACAGGGCGCCAGCCGTTATGAACTTCCCCTTGCCGGTGTAGATCCCCGCCTCTGGCAGCCAGGACGGGAGAGCATCATCGCACTGCCGATCGACCTGCCGCAGAATATCTCACCCGGGAATTATCGAGTTGGCCTGTGGCTGCCCGACGCCTCTACTACCCTCAGATACAATCATGTTTACGCCGTGCGCTTTGCCAATGCCAAAGTTTGGGATGCCTCGGCTGGCATGAATATCTTGCTCGACAATTTCTATGTAGGGCCCTAGGGGGTGGTTCTCATGCCCAAACGCAGGTTGCACTGCTGACAACCGTTGAGCAGCCGCCTGGTCCCTGCCTGACCTGGGCAAGCTGGCCAATTCCTCGTGTTTGCTGAGACAGAAGTGAGGTGGGGGAAATTTTTTTAATGCTGATGGCTGGGACGGAGACGTAACTCATACTTTTTTTAACTCATATTCGGATAAGAGATCGGACATTGGCAAAGACGAGATGAGTGAAAAGCAATAAGGCGGCCTTGACAATCTGACGCAAAACGCTTGGACGCAACCGGTAGCGCTGCTTGAGCAACAAGAAAGGGCCTGGATATAGGAACCAACGGGACTGTTTATCGACCTTCGGGACAGCCAACAGGTTCAATTCATGCGGGATGACCTGGGCATATTGCACGTCACGGATGGCTTCCCCCACGAACAGGGCAATGGCATAGGCCAGCATGAGCATGGCGAGCATTTTGTTGAGGTAGGCCTGGGATTTGTTCATCACCTTGTGGATGTGCAACAGGCTCTTCAAATCCCGAAATCCCGGAAACAGAT